>Ga0306868_1000213_pt1 | contig 42898 bp, 38 predicted proteins | sample AntRauTorckE6832_FD_190411 | JGI IMG/M metagenome (GOLD analysis project Ga0306868, IMG submission 190411) | Saline lake microbial communities from Rauer Islands, Antarctica - Metagenome Torckler E6 #832 (v2) (version 2) | ecosystem: Environmental > Aquatic > Non-marine Saline and Alkaline >... | reverse complement strand
TAAAATTATCATGATAGTAGTTCCCTTTCTTTGCTAATATTTCTTATGTTGTGGTGATTTATGAATAATACATTTTCAAAAAAAGGTCTACTATCAATACATAAAAATCGCTTCGAGATAGTGATCAAGGGTCACCATTGCGAAGCGATTTTGTACAATATTTTATCTAATTTTTGGATTTATCTTTTGGCTTTTAAGAGATTTTGCAAAAAAAGGATTAGGAGCCTATATATTAGTTGTTTTCATAGCTGATATAACATCGAATATTTTTGAAATTAGTTTTCGATTAACACCAAGCCAAGTTTTCGAGAATAATATACTTAATTATTTATTTATCGTTGCGATTATTCGAGCAACAATTGTTTTGATTACTTTAATTCTCCATAGATCCTATCATTTTTTCCTAAAAAAAGAAGAACATGAAAAGAGGTATCAAAAACTTTTGCTTTTGCAATCTCATTTTAAAAGCGAGATATATTTTCTAGAAAAAAATATTAATACCATTGAAGGGATTATGAAAGATGCTTACCAATTACATAAATTAGCTAAAGAAGATACTGTTAAAAATTTAAGTTTAGAAATCTCAAGAAATATTCATGAAGTGAAAAAAGACTATATTCGTGTGATTGATGGGTTGCATGAATTGTCTAATCCAGAAGATTATAAAAAAGTTGATTCTTTGCTTTTAAAAGATTTGTTGGATATTATTTTAGTCAATACGAGAGAATATATTGATAAAAGTGATAAAAAAATACAAATTCAATTTAATAATATTAAAGAAGATTATAGGGTTCACCAACATTATCACTTAATGTCAATTCTTAGAAATTTAATTAACAACTCAATTGAAGCCATTGAATCTGAGGGGTTAATTGAAGTGATAATTAATCAGAAAAGCGAAAATATAATTCTTACAATTAAAGATAATGGTCAAGGGATTCAAAAGAAAAATATTGATTATATATTCAACCTTGGGTATTCAACAAAGTTTAAATCCGGTGACGGGAAATCAAGACGGGGTATGGGATTAGCTATTGTTAAAAACCTTATTGAAAATAAATTTAATGGTTCTTTAGAAGTGAAATCTGAGATAGATAGAGGATCCGTTTTTATTATGGCATTATCAGTTAACTCACTTTAAATAAATAGAGAAGGAGTATATATGAATTTTTATATTTTAGATGATGATATTAATATTATCAAGAAACTTGAATTTATAATTGAATCAGAAGGCTTAGGGTTTGTCATTGGCTATTCTTGTGATAGCCTAGAAGGCATGAAAGAAATAAGACAATTAAAACCAGGTATTGTTCTAATTGACTTATTAATGCCTAAAAAAAATGGTATTGCTGTTGTTGGTGAGTTAAAAAAAGAATTTGATTTTTCTTTTATAATGATTTCGCAAGTCAGTAATCAAGAAATGATATCGGAAGCTTATGACATAGGTATAGAATTTTTCATCTCAAAACCGATTATTAAAGCCGAAGTGCTTAAAGTGATCGAGACAGTAAATTCAAAAATAATTTTTAAAAAGGCATTAACTGCGGTAAATGATTATGGTTCGCCAAATAAAATTGAAAAAAGAAAATACAAAAGCAAAAAAATTCTAAACTCTATTGGTATTGCGAGTGAAAAGGGTAGTCATGATTTAATTAAAATTATAGAATTAATCATAAGAGAAGAACTAGAAAATGATGAAATTTGTTTAAAAGAAGTTGCTAAGAGACTTAATCTAAGCTATACAACCTCTATGCAAAGGATTCGTCGGGCAATTATAAAAGGTTTAGAGAACATTGCTGCTGAAGGGTTAGAAGATCTTTATAGTTTTAATGTAGCAGAGTACGGTAATAAGCTTTACGGATTTTGTGAAGTGAGACAAACCATGCAGTATTTACAAGGAAAAGTTAAAAGACCAGGTACAACCAATATCAGTCAATTTATTGAGTCGCTGTTAATTTTAAATAATGATTATTAATTTGTTAATTGTTGTAATGTTCTGAATAATCCTGTTATCGCCTCTTTATAATAGAAGAAATTAATTCTATTAGTTTAAGGAGGCGTTATTATTTATGGAACATTTTGGTTTGTGGTCATTATTACCACCCTTGGTTGCGATTGTGTTAGCTTTTAAAACACGTCAAGTACTACCTTCTCTTTTTGCAGCCATTTGGGTTGGTGCAACAATTATTCATGGGGGAAATATATTTGTTGGTTTTGGAGCAACAATAACAGATTATATTGCAGGATCCGTCGCAAGTGAATGGAATGCAGGTATTATTATTTTTGATATTGCTTTAGGTGGAACCATTGGTATTGTTGCAAAATCTGGTGGTGCCAAGGCAATAGCTGATTGGTTGGCGAAACGAGCAAAAACAGCTTCTAGTGGTATGGTTGCAACTTGGGCTATGGGTCTAATCATTTTCTTTGATGATTATTCAAATACTTTATTAGTGGGTAATACCATGCGACCACTAACAGATAAGTTAAAAATTTCAAGAGAAAAACTGGCCTTTTTAACAGATGCAACGGCTGCACCTGTTGCCAGTATGGCTTTTATTTCTACGTGGATTGCCTATGAAATGGGTCTTTTAAGAGAAGCCTTTGTTTCCATTGGCGTTGAAGCGAATATCTATGGTGTTTTCTTACAATCAATTCCCTTTAGATTCTACAGTATTATTATGTTAGGTTTTGTCTTTATGATTGCTAAAACGGGTAAAGATTACGGACCAATGTTAAAGGCTGAGAGAAGAGCCCGTCATGAAGGCAAATTAATTGCTGATGGATCAACACCTTTGGCTTCAAAAGAATTAACAGAGATGGATATTAAAGAAGGGGTACCACATCTCATTAGAAATGCTGTGCTTCCAATTCTAACCATCGTTGTAATGGTCGTTGTAGGTTTATATATTAATGGGAAAGCAGCTATATTAGGAGGCGATAATAGCCAACTAGTAACATTGGTTTCGAATGATCCTTTTTCCTTTGTCGCTATTCGAGAAATAATTGGTTCCTCTAATGCGGCAGTTGCTATGATGTGGGCTTCCTTCGCCGGGACATTTGTAGCCGCTGGATTAGTTTTAGTACAGAAAACTTTGACTGTTGAAGAAACGGTAAATGCCTGGATTGATGGGGCAAAATCACTAGTTATTGCAATAATGGTTTTAGTTCTAGCTTGGTCTATTGGAAGTGTCGCTTCTGATTTAGGAACAGCTGATTATTTAATTAGTATTTTAGCCGGTAGAATACCAGCGTCAATTATTCCGTTAGCAGTATTTGTTTTAGGGTGTTTAATTGCCTTTACTACAGGGACCTCCTGGGGAACAACAGCGATATTAATGCCGATTGCCGTACCCTTAGTTTTTCAATTAAGTGGTGGGGATACAGGGACACTATTGATGGCTACTATTGGAGCAGTTTTCACTGGTGCAGTCTTTGGTGATCATTGTTCACCTATATCTGATACAACCATTATGAGTTCTATGGCTTCGGCTTCAGACCATATTGATCATGTGAAAACACAGGCACCTTATGCTTTAACCGTGGCCGTTATAGCCATTGTAATAGGATACTTACCAGTGGCTCTCATTGGTATTAATCCATATATTTCTATTGGTGCAGGTTTATTAATATCCTATACTATTATTCAAAAGTTTGGTGAAAAATCTGAATCAGCTATAGAAATTAGAAAGAAAAAAGCAAGTAATGAATAGAAAAAGAAGGGGAAACCCTTTTTTTTTGAAATTTTTTTCCTAATATTTATTCAAAAATAGGTAAAGGTTTTCCTTGGCTTATATGAGAACATCCAGAGATATACACAATCTGTATAAATATTCATCGAATGAATATTCAAAATATTTCAAGAATATTCACATTGCTATAAATCCCTGAATTTCAATGCTTGTATAAAAAATGCTTCTAGTATATAATGTGGCCAGAAAGAAATATACACGGACAGTTGCTTAGAAATTCAAGTGGAGAGGTGCCTAAGAAAGAGTAAAAAAGCTTTATTTTTTTGTCATAAATGGTAAACTCAAAAAAAATTAATGCACCGTCTAGGGAAAGATGTTGTCGAAAAAGGAGTATATGTTTTATATTTGCGTGATTTAATGGTGAAGCCACTAAAAGAAAATCGATTAAAACTAAAAATTTAACATCAAAATATCAAAAATATTTAGAAAGCAATCACTTGAATATTTCGGTTTTGATTTTGTTCAAACAAATAATTTATTAAGTTTTTTCAAAATTGAGAGATGTCAGAAAAATTAAAAAATTGTTTAAGTAAAAATATGGGATGATAAATGTTAAAATTTGAAGGTGTTACTCAAATTCTTCATATACTACTAAAGAACAAGGGATTTAAAAGTTGATGTGGAAATTAATTATTAATTTTATCTGAAAGGGGAATATTATTATGAACAATTATAATGCAGTATGGGAAAGAAATACTGAAAATGCACCGAAATTTGATGGGGTATTTTCACAAAATGTTGGTTTCTCTCACTATAACAATTTTTCGGCTCAATTACCCATTGATCCAAAAACTGGTGAGATAGTATCTGGTGGCGTAGCAGATCAAGCAGAGCAATGCTTTAGAAATATTGAGGCAATTGTAAAAGATATAGATCATGTTATGAATGATATCGTGCGAATTTCTATATTCGTTAAAAATATCAAAGATGTAGACGTTGTAAATGGTATTTATAAATCGTTTTTTAAAACCTATCTGCCAGCAATTACAGTCGTTGCAGTGGATGATTTACCAATGAATGCTTTGGTACAAATTGGAGCACTTCTTTCTTTTGGTGAAGGTTCAATTCCAAAGGCACCACAATCTGGAGACTTAATTAAGCTTACAAATAATACAGCAAACGCACCATTAAACTCTATATCGACTCAAACTGTAGCATTTTCTCACTACAACAACCTTTCAGCTCAATTACCAATAGAGCCTAAATCAGGAAGAATAGTAGCTGATGATGTAAAAGGACAAACGAAACAATGTTTAGAAAACATTAAGGCAATTTTAGAAAGTATCGATATGCCATTTGACAATATTGTTAAGGCAAATGTTTTTGTTAAAAACATCGAAGATATTGAAGCTGTAAATGAAGTTTATACAACATTTTTTCCGGATTCAGCAATTGCTAGAGCAGTAGCTTATGTACCGGCAAGAACAACAATTGTCGCATCTGATTTATTAATGGGTGCTTTGGTACAAATAGAAGTAGTGGTAGCACACGGAGATGGAACACCGCCACAAGCGATTGAAGATAGACATGGAATTATCATAGAAGCAAATAACACTGAAGAGGCTCCAGTTTCTTCTTTATCTACACAAACTGTAGCATTTTCTCACTACAATCATATTTCAGGTCAATTACCAATTGATGCTAAAACTGGTGAAGTTGTAGATGGTGATGCCGGCAAACAAGCTGCTCAATGTTTAAATAATATCAAAGCAATTGTAGAGAGTATTGACCATGTTATGGAAGATGTGGTTAAAGTTAATATTTTCATTAAGAATATCTCAGATATTTCTGCAGTTGATGAAGCTTACAAAACATTCTTCCCAGGTGGCGTTCCTGCCAGAAGTGTTATTGGCGTATCAGCTATTGAAGGCGATGCATTAGTTCAAATCGACGCAGTTGTATCAAACGCAGAAGGTACACCGCCACAAGTATAATAAGAGATTTAATAGGGAATTTATTTAAGTTTATTAATGCTTAAATTAGAATATATTAATGATAAAGGGCGTTTTCTCTAATAAATTTGAGAGAACGCCTTTTTTTCTTAAGGAATCTCGATAAAATTTTGAAAAAATTTGAAAAATATTGAATAAATTATGAATAAATAATGTAGAATAAAGTATAGGAAAATAGTGTGGTCTAAACAGGTAAGAAAAAATTAACACAATCGAAGGCATTATGAAAGACGCTTATCAATTACATAAATTGGCAAAAGAAGATACTCTTAAAAATTTAAGTTTAGAAATATCAGGAAATATTATGAAGTGAAAAAAACTATATTCGTGTCATTGGTATTAATTCATTGCTTTCTATTGGTGCCAGTTTATTAATGGCTTATGGTGATATTCAAAAATTTGTTAGAAAGGTTAAATCAAATATAGAAATTCACAAGAGGAGGGCAAGTTATGGGTAGAAAAATAAGAGAAAACCCTTTTTTTTGAAATTTTTTTCCTAATATTTATTCAAAATAGGGCAAAGGTTTTCCTATGCCTATATCGGAACACCTAGAGATATACACAACCGGGATAAATATACATAGAATGAATATTCAAAATATTTCAAGAATATTCACATTGCTATAAATCCCTGAATTTCAATGCTTGTATATAAAATGTTTCTGTTATATAATGTAGTCAGAAGAAAATATACACTTGCAGTTTGGTGAAAATTGAAGTAAGAGAGGTGTCTAATGAAGAGTAAAAAAGCTTTATTTGTCAATTCAGAAATTGGAAAGCTCAAAAAAGTTTTAATGCACCGTCCTGGTAAAGAAATTGAGAATTTAACACCAGAGTTAATGGAACGGTTATTATTTGATGATATTCCATTTCTTGAAATCGCTCAAAAAGAACATGATGCATTTGTAAAGATGTTAGAAACAAAGGGAGTAGAAGTTTTATATTTACGGGATTTAATGGTAGAAACATTAAAAGAAGATCAATTAAAAGAAAAATTTGTTGATGAATTCATTGATGGAACAAAATTAGATAGTGTAAATATGAAAAAAGCTTTAAAGGAACATTTTATGGCATTTAAAAAAACAGATGAAATGATTGATGAGATGATTCAAGGCCTTCGATCAAATACAATTGAAATTTCACAAAAAGATACACTAAGTGATTATAGCAATAAAAACTATCAATTTATTGTTGATCCAATGCCTAACTTATATTTTACAAGGGACCCTTTTTCTACAATAGGCGAAGGTGTTTCAATCAGTCATATGCAAAGTACTGTTAGAAGAAGAGAAAGTATTTTTACGAAGTACATATTGAACCACCATCCAGCATATAAAAAAGAAGAAATTCCCATATGGTTTGATCCAAAGGATAAATTCACTTTAGAAGGTGGAGATATTGCAGTTTTAAATGAAAAAGTAGTCGCTATTGGTATTTCAGATCGAACAGAAGCTGAAGCCATTGATTTATTAGCGAAAAGACTTTTAAAGGATTCAAATGCTTTTGAAACAGTTTTAGCCTTTGATATTCCTCGGGGCAGAGAATTTCTACACTTAGATACTGTATTTACAATGGTTGACCATGATACATTTATTATTCACCCAGATATTGAAGGACCGATGAGAGTTTATTCTATTCAAAAAGATTCTAAAGGGAAAATAATTTTTACTGAAGAACAAATGACATTAGAACGTATTTTAGCGAAATATTTAAATTTAGATTATATTGAACTCATTCGATGCGGTGGACACCGTGGTATTGATGCGTCAAGAGAACAATGGAGTAATGCAACAAATGCATTAGCCATTGCCCCAGGAGAAGTAATTGTTAACGCAAGAAACCATGTGACCAATGATTTGCTAAAAAGAAAAGGTTTAGATGTTAGTATTATTTCATGTTCAGAACTTTCGAGAGGACATGGTGGGCCAAGATGTATGGCATTGCCACTGGTAAGAGAGTAAATTATTCTTAAAAGAAAATGAGGTGTTTAAAAAATGACAGAAACAGGCGGACTATTTGTCAATTCAGAAATAGGAAGATTAAAAAAAGTTTTATTGCATCGACCAGGTAAAGAGGTTGAAAACTTAACACCAGAATTAATGGATCGATTATTATTTGATGATATTCCATATTTAAAAGTAGCTCAAGACGAACATGATGTCTTTGCAAAAACTTTTAGAGACAATGGGGTGGAAGTTTTCTACTTAGAAGAATTAGCGGCGGAAACTTTAGAAGATGATGAGATAAAAGAAAAGTTTATTAATCAATTTATAGATGAAACGAGAGTAAAAAGTCCTGGCAGAAAAAGTGCTTTAATAGAGTATTTTCATAGTTTTAAATCGACTAAAGATTTAGTTGATAAGATGATTGCTGGGGTTCGAAAAGAGGAAATTGGTGCTTATGAAAGGGATTCTTTAGGAGATTATGTCCATGATGATTATTCTTTTATAACTGATCCAATGCCAAACCTTTATTTTACAAGAGATCCTTTTGCAACCATTGGTACAGGTATTTCTCTTAATAAAATGAGAACAGTGACACGCTCACGAGAAACGATTTTTGCTGATTATATCTTTAAATATCACCCAAAATTTGGGAAAATGGATATTCCAAGATGGTATGACAGAGACTACGAAGGGGCTATTGAAGGTGGCGATGAATTAATCATTAGTGATAAAGTTTTAGCCATTGGTATTTCACAAAGAACAGATGCAAAAGCCATTGATAAGCTAGCAAAAAATATCTTTAGTCACGACCAAAGTTTCGAAACAATTTTGGCCTTTGATATTCCTAAGATCAGAGCATTTATGCATTTAGATACAGTCTTTACTATGGTTGATTATGATAAATTTACTATCCATCCTGAAATAGAAGGGCCTTTAACAGTTTATTCTATTAAAAAGGGCAATAATGGCGACTTAGTTTATAAAGAAGAAACCATGGAATTGGATAAACTTCTAGCGAAATATCTTGAATTAGACCATGTTGATTTAATCCGATGTGGTGGCGAAAAAGGTATTGATGCTTCAAGAGAACAATGGAATGATGGTTCGAATACATTGGCTATTGCCCCTGGAGAGGTAATCGTATATTCTAGAAACCATATTACGAATCAACTGTTAAGAGATAAAGGAATTAAATTACATGTGATTCCTTCATCAGAGTTATCCCGTGGTCGCGGTGGTCCAAGATGTATGTCTATGCCACTGGAACGAGAAAGTTTATAATTTATATAAAAAATATAAAAGGTTTATTTTAAATTTAAAAGGAGGAAACAAAAAATGGCAATTAACTTAAGAGGAAGAAGCTTTATAACTTTAAAGGATTTTACACCACAAGAAATTAATTATTTACTTGATTTATCTGCAGACTTAAAAGCAAAGAAAAGAGCAGGTATTAAAGGTAACTTATTAGAAGGCAAAAATATTTGTTTATTATTTCAAAAATCATCTACAAGAACTAGATGTGCTTTTGAAGTCGGCGCTTACGATGAAGGTGCAAATGTAACTTACTTAACGAATAGTCAAATGGGTAAGAAAGAAACTGTAGAAGATACTGCAAGAGTTTTAGGAAGATACTATGATGGTATTGAATTTAGAGGTTTTAAACAATCAGATGTAGAGGCTTTAGCAGAACACTCAGGTGTACCAGTATGGAATGGTTTAACAGATCTTTACCACCCAACTCAAATTTTAGCTGATATGCTAACCATTAAAGAAAACATTGATAAGCCATTAAACAAGGCAAAGTTTGTTTTCGTTGGAGATGCTCGAAACAATATGGGTAACTCATTAATGATTGGTGCAGCTAAATTAGGAATGCACTTCGTTGCCTTAGCACCAAAAGAATTATGGCCTGAAGATGAACTAGTGAATGAAATGAGAGCAGTAGCAAAAGAAACAGGCGCAGTTATAGAATTAACTGACGATATTGATGAAGCGGTTATTAATGCAGATGCAATCTATACAGATGTATGGGTTTCAATGGGTGAAGAACACTTATTTGAAGAAAGAATTAATTTATTAAAGGATTACCAAGTAAATGCTGAAATGATGGCAAAAACTGGTAATGATAATACAATTTTCATGCACTGTTTACCAGCTTTCCATAATACTGAAACAGAAGTTGGAAAAGAAATCAAAGAAAAATTTGGTTTAGATGCAATGGAAGTTTCAGATGACGTATTTGAAGGTAAAAATTCAGTAGTATTTGATGAAGCAGAAAATAGAATGCATACGATTAAAGCAGTAATGGTTGCAACAGCAGGGAACTTATAAAAAGGAGGCATGATGAAGGATAAAATAGTTGTAGCATTAGGTGGTAATGCCTTAGGCAAGACCCCTAAAGAACAAAGAGCACTGGTTAAAGATACAGCAAAACCTATTGTAGATTTAATTGCTAATGGGCATGAAGTAATTTTAGCCCATGGGAATGGCCCACAAGTAGGTATGATTAACTTAGCTATGGAAACATCACATACGGGAGGCGCAGGAACACCTGAAATGCCTTTTCCAGAATGTGGTTCCATGAGCCAAGGGTATATAGGGTATCATTTACAAAATGCGATAAGAGAAGAACTATTAAATAGAGACATGAGCACACCTGTGGCGACAGTTGTGACACAAGTATTAGTTGATGAAAATGATGAAGCTTTTCAAAAACCATCGAAGCCAATTGGTAGTTTTTATTCAGCAGAAGAAGCAAAAAAATTAACGTCAACAAAAGGTTATTCAATGATTGAAGATGCTGGTCGTGGCTATCGAAGAGTTGTTCCGTCACCTAAGCCAATTGATGTCATTGAAATAGAAACAGTTAAAACATTAGTGGAAGCCAATAATGTTGTAATCACCGTTGGTGGTGGCGGGATACCAGTGGTTAAAGAAGGTAATGCCCTAAAAGGCGTACCAGCAGTAATTGATAAAGATTTTGCTAGTGCAAAAGTAGCTGAATTATTAGATGCAGATTATTTAATCATCTTAACTGCCGTTGAAAAAGTTGCAATTAACTTTGGTCAACCAGATGAAGAGTGGTTAAGTGAAATGGATATTGCAACGGCAGAAGAATATATTGAAGCAGGACATTTTGCACCGGGTTCAATGTTACCAAAGGTAGAAGCGTGTTTGGCCTTTGCTAAATCTAAAAAAGGAAGAAAAGCTTTGATTACTTCTTTAGATAAAGCTGAAGAAGGTATTGAAGGAAAAACAGGCACATTAATTCAACAATAAAGTTGATTATTTTAAAATCCTAGTGTAAATACGCTAGGATTTTTTGTATTTATAAGGATTTTAATATATAATAAAGATATACTGTATTCTGTATAAAGTATTATGAGGTGTTTATGAAAAGGTTAAAAATTCAAGCGCGAGGAAAGATTAATTTAGCGTTGGATATTGTTGGAAAATATGACAATGGTTACCATGCGGTAGATATGATTATGCAAAAAATTAATTTGCATGATACGCTGATTTGTGAAAAGAATGATAAAGAGATTATTATTCATTGTGATCGCAATGATGTCCCTATTAATGAAGACAATTTAATTGTAAAAGGGATTCAAGGTGTAAAGGATTATTTAAATGTGGATTATGGCATAGAAATTACTTTAGAAAAAAATATTCCTGTAAGTGCTGGTCTTGGTGGTGGTTCATCAGATGCTGCTAGTGCAATAAAAGCTTATAATAGTTTGTACAAATTGGGTTTAACAACAGAGGAAATGCAAAAAATTGGACTATCAGTAGGTGCTGATGTACCTTTCTTTTTTGAAGGTGATTGTTGTAGAGCAACGGGTATCGGCGAAAAATTAAGACCCATTAAAGGATTAGACACGGGTTGGATTGTTTTATGTAAACCCAATATTAGTGTGTCTACAAAAGAAGTCTATCAGGCTTTAAATTACCCACTGATCCTTTCTCGCCCAGATGTTGATGCCATGGAAAGGGCCCTTGAAAATAAGGATTTAGCGAAAGTTTCAAAATATTTAGGGAATGTTTTAGAGCAAGTGACGCTTGAAAGATATTCATCCGTTCGAGAAATTAAAGAAAAATTGATACAATCAGAGGCTTTAGGTGTACTCATGAGTGGTAGTGGACCAACGGTATTTGGAATATTTAAGGATTATGATAGTGGGAATAAGGTTTACAAGAAATTAAGCAACATTTATAGCGAAACTTATTTAACGAGAAGTTTTAATGGAGGGAATTATGAATAGTATAAATGGTTATAAACCCTTAGGGAACATAGTTTATGAAAGTTTAAAAGAATCAATTTTAAATGGTTCATTAAAACCTGGCGAAAAATTAATGGAAAGTAGAATTGCAGAAGATTTAGGTGTAAGTAGAACACCTGTAAGAGAGGCTATTCGAAAATTAGAAAAAGAAAAATATGTAAAAATGATTCCGCGTAAAGGTGCTTATGTTGAAGACTTAACAATGGAAGATATTTTAGAAGTGCTAGAGATTCGAATTGTTTTAGAAGGATTGGCTTCGAAATTAGCGGCTAGAAATATTTCTGATGAGATGAAGGATCGTATTCAAAAAAATATAGAAAGCTTTGACAATGCTTCTAGTGAACTTGATCGCAAAGAACTCATTTCATTAGATGAAAAATTTCACCATATTATTTACCAATCATCTGGGAATAAAAAATTAAATGAAATTGTGAGAGAATTACAAGACCAGTTCCAGCGATTTAGATTAAGTTACTTCAATGAATTGAGTAGTTATATGAAATTAGCAAACTCCCATAACAAACTTTACCAAGCAATTATTGATGGTGATGAAGAGGCTGCTGAAAAATATGCAAAAGAACATATTGAAGAAATAAGAGACAATATTATTTCATGGAAGACAAGTAATGAGTAAATCTGTACTCTTAAAGATTAAATCTGATATTGTTCAAAATGATGAGAGAGAGCAAATAGAATTTTCTTCAGATGGTACTTACTATGAAAAAAACAATAAGAAATACCTGTCATATGATGAAACAGAGTTAACGGGTATGGAAGGTAGCCGTGTTGTTTTGATTATTTATAAAGAACAAGTAGAAATGCATCGTTTTGGCACAACAAAAGCTAAAATGATTTTTAAATTAGGTGAAAAAACCAAAACAAATTATAAAACCCCTTATGGTTTATTTGAAATGGAAGTCGTTACCAATCAGTTAATTGTTAATCTAGAAGAAGGTCGTATAAAAATAGATTACGACCTGAGTATAAAGGGCTTATCTGAAGGTCATAATCAGTTAATTATTAATATTAAACAATCCTAGCGTGAAGCTTAGGATTTTTGTTTTGTGAATAAAAGAATTTAGGAACTGAAAGGAAAGTATGCAGACACAAAAAAAATATGTCAGTAAAATACAAAAGAAATTTTTCTATGGCTGGTTAATCGTTTTGATTTCGGCATTAACAGCTTTTTTTAGCGCTCCAGGGCAAACATATTTTATTTCTGGCTTTATTGAGTTTTATATAGAAGCCTTTGATTTGACAAGAACAACAATATCTCAATATTATTCACTGGCAACATTGACAGCAGGTTTAATGTTACCCTTTGTTGGTCGGTTTATTGATAACCATGGGGAAAGGCGTTTAACCTTAGTCATTGGTACATTATTAAGCTTGGTGTGTATTTTTACTGGTCTTATGTTTAGTCCTTTTTTACTCATTATTAGTTTCTTTCTTTTGAGATTATTAGGTCAAGGGTCTATGACCCTTCTATCAAATGTTGTTGTACCCAAATGGTTTTATGAGAAAAGAGGCTTTGCCTTAAGTTTAATTACTGTTGGTAGTGTTGTTGGATCAATATTTATTCCCCCCCTGAATACCTTCATTAATTTAAAATTTGGTTGGCGTATGTCATGGTATATTTGGTCAGTTTTATTAGCTTTTATATTTATACCAACGGTTTATTTCTTTTTAATTAACAAACCAGAAGATGTTGGTTTATTAATTGACAACGAAGGCGTTGATAATCAGAAAAAAAAGAAAGTCGTACACGCTTTTAGGTATCAATGGAGTCTATCCGAAGCATTAAAAACAAAGAACTTTTGGTTAATGGCCATTGCTTCTTCAATTCCAGCTCTGGTGAATACAGGATTGTTTTTTCATCTTTATTCTATTATTGAATTAAAAGGCATGGAAATAACTATCGCTGCGCTTATTCTAAGTTTATATGGTGGTTTATCCTTCGCTTTTAGTCTTATTTCAGGTTATGTAGTGGATCGGGTTAATCCTCGATATTTAATATTTGGTAGTTTTATCTATCAAATTTTCAATATTCTTTTGTTAAATTATATGACGACGCCAATGATGGCAATCGTTTTTGGCATTAATATGGGTATTATCGCCGGGATTCAAGGGGTGAGTTTTAGGACCATTTGGCCAAATTATTTTGGTAAAGAAAATTTAGCAAGTATCAGTAGTTTTCGTATGACAATGATGGTGATTGCTTCTTCTATTAGTCCCTTATTAATCGGGGTCCTTTATGACCGTTTCAAAGGCTATACAGAAGCCTTAATGCTCATGGCTGTTATATCAGCGGTAGCAGGTTTATTTGCTATTGTTGCTAAAAAACCAAAAGCACCAGAAACTACTTAAGCTTCAATTCCCCAAGATGTTAAAGCTTTTTTGATGGAGCGGTTCATTTCTTTAAAAAAATCGCTATTAATTTTTCTGTTGTAGAAAGCTTTAGCAAAATTGTTTTCTGGATGACTTCTATTATATACTTTTTCCTTATATTGAAACATTTCTAAAGTTTCTTCATTAGATAAAATCTCATACTTTTCATTAAAAACAAGAAATTTCTTATTAAAGCGTTCTCTTTTCTTTGGTGTCTGGTCGAAATGTCCAAACACAACCATAGTGCAAGGGAAAACATATTTTGGTAGATTGAGAATGGTTTGGTGTTTTTCAAAGTTTTCCATAATATCTCCAATATAACAGGTACCAATACCTAAACTTTCAGCAGCAATGACTGAATTTTGTGCTGCAATTAATGTATCGTTTAAAGCTAAAATAAAATCACTCATATGGGCTTTATATTTGATGCCGTTTAGCTTAAAATACTTTGCCCACTTAGACATATCCGCAAGGAATATAATTGCTGTATCGGCGGTTTTAATAAATCCTTGATGGTCGCAGGTTTCGCTTAAAAGCGCTAAAGTTTCCTTATTCTTAATAGTAACCATTGAATACATCATCATATTGCCAGCTGTTGGTGCGCGAAGGGCTGCATCAATAATTAATGATAGATCTTTTTCACTAATTTTTTCATCATTGAATCGTCGAATAGAGCGGTGATTATTTATAGTTTTTAATACATCATTCATTTTGTACCTCCTTAAAAGAAAAAAGAGTAGCATACAAAAATGTATACTACTCATAAATTACTATCTTTCCACTTTTACCGTGTGCTTAAATCGATAACCCATACCTCTTATGGTTTCAATAAACATAGATAAATTGTCTGAATTTAATTTTTTACGTAGTGTTGAAATATGTAAATCAACAGTACGTGATTCAAAGTTTGCATTTTTAGGCCAAACTTCTTGCATTAACTCTTTACGGTTAAATATTTTTTGTGGATTTTTCATAAATAAAACCAGTAAATGATACTCTTTGTTCGTCAATTTCACAAGTTCACCATCTAGATGTGTCGTTCTGTTTAACAGATCAACTTCTAAATTTTCGCTTTTTAAGTACTTGATTGGAACATTTTTAAGCTTTTCAGCTCTTTCAATACTTACTTGAACTCTCATTAAGAATTCGTTGGTCCGGATTGGCTTACTGATATAATCCTCAGCACCCTCTTTTAGGGATTCAACAATTAGATGTTCTGTGTCTCTTGCAGAAATCATGATTACAGGAACATTTTTTGTTCTATGATTGATTTTTAATTCTTCTAGAATTTCAATACCATCTATGTCAGGTAATAAAATATCTAAAATAATACAGTCAATCTTCTCATAGCTTTCCTTAATGTGATTTCTCATTTCAGCATAATTTTTTGCCGTTAAAACTTCGTAATTTTCATCTTCTAAAATTTTCTTCAATTTTTTAAGTAATACAATATCATCATCGATAATTAAAATTGTATTCATAAGTTAACACCACCTTTACATTAATTATACGCGCGTCATCATTGAATTACAAATATTTTTTGCCTTTTTTGTCCAAAAAAGGTATAATTAGGTAAAATAGATGAATTTTCGGCAGTATGATTAAAATTCGGCGGTGATGAATGAGTTATGAAATCAATATTTAGTAAAGAAAATATGATAAAAATATTTAACGAAATCAATGATGGCATCCAAATTGTTAACAAAGACGGAGAATTTATTTTTTGTAATCGGAAGTCAGCTCAAATTGACGATATTAATTTACATGATACTTTAGGTAAACATATAACGAATGTATATCCGAATTTAACAAAAGAAAACTCTACTTTGCTAAAAGTATTAGAAAAAGGTTTACCAATCGTTGATTATAAGCAAGATTACTTAACTTATAAGGGTAAAAAAATCTATACCATTAATACAACTTTACCGATTATGCATGCAGGAGAGCTGATTGGTGCAGTAGAGATTTCCAATAATATTACTAACGTAAAAGCCTTATCGGACCAAGTAGCAGAATTACAAAGTATTGTCCATGGGAAAAAAAGTAAAAGGACAAAAAATATGGAGCTCTTTGATTTTAATGACATTATTTCTAATGATGCAGAAGTCATACGGGCAAAAAACTTAGCGAAGCGGGTGGCTGGAACAGATATTAATGTATTGGTTTATGGAAAGACGGGTACAGGTAAAGAATTATTAGTTCAAGCCATGCATAAACGATCCAGACGTTCAGAAAATGCCTTTATTGCACAAAACTGTGCCGCATTGCCATCTAATCTACTAGAAGGGATTCTTTTTGGTACAACAAAGGGCAGTTTTACTGGGGCTGTTAACAGGCCGGGACTCTTTGAATTAGCAGATCATGGGACACTTTTTCTTGATGAGGTGAATTCAATGCCCCTTGAACTACAAGCCAAGCTTCTTCGGGTCCTTCAAAACGGCTATATAAGAAGAATTGGTGCAACAAAAACAAAAAAAGTTGATGTAAGAGTCATTACTGCCATGAATAAAGATCCTAAAATAGCAGTAGAAAACAATACTTTAAGAGAAGATTTGTTTTATCGTCTCAATACAATTGCTATTGAATTGCCAGATTTAAAAGATAGAGCAGGTGATATTGAACTCTTAACAAAGGCCTTCATTGAGAAATTTAACGATAAATTTTATAAAAATATTAGAGGTATTTCTAAGAAAACCTTAAATTTACTCAACAATTATCATTGGCCAGGGAATGTAAGAGAACTTGAAAACATTATTGAAGGGATCATTGGTATTATTGATACGGATTTTATTACCATTGAAGAACTACCCGAATCAATTATAAGCAAAGTGAAAGACAAACATAAATACCTTTTAGATGAATCTTTCAATTTAAACCATCGAATAGAAGACTATGAAAAACAATTTATTTTAGAGTCCTTAGAAAAAAGTGGTGGAAATATTACTGAAGCGGCCCACATACTTGGGATTCCAAGACAAACCTTGCAGTATAAACTAAAAAAACATAGAATATAACGCCGGAAATTCGGCGTTATATTTATTTAAAAATAAAGAAACGTCTAAATGAAAAGGTTTTCCATTTGGTATGATACTTGCATTAATAAGTATGTAGGAATCTACGTGAAGACATGGAGGTTAAGGATGAAAAAAGGAAACAAGTTTGGAACACACAGAAGTTTAGTACCGAAGGGTGGTTTACCACAACCAGCTGAAAAAATCGATAACACAATGGAAATTTATGACAATGAAATACTTATTGATGTTCAAACACTGAATATTGATTCAGCAAGTTTTACACAAATTAAAACAGAAGCTGAAGGTGATGTAGAAAAAATTAAAAAAATTATGTTAGGCATCATTGAAAAGCGGGGAAAACATCATAATCCAGTGACTGGATCTGGTGGTATGTTAATTGGTGAAGTCAAAGAAATAGGACCAGCTTTAGAAGGCAAGACTGATTTGAAAGTTGGCGATAAAATCGCTACTTTGGTTTCATTATCTCTAACACCATTGAAAATTGATGAAATTATCGCAGTAAGAAAAGACATTGACCAAGTTGATGTGAAAGGCCAAGCAATTTTATTTGAAAGTGGCATTTATGCTAAATTACCTGAAGATATGCCAGAAAATTTAGCTTTATCAGTACTTGATGTTGCTGGTGCACCGGCACAAACACGAAAATTAGTTAAAAAAGGTGATATAGTATCTATTATTGGTGGCACAGGAAAATCAGGTATGCTTTGTTTATATGAAGCGAAAAAGGCTGTAGGACCAGAAGGCAAAGTCATTTGTGTAGGTCATTCAGAAAAATCTTTAGATGTTGTTCGTTCTGTTAATTTAGCGGATGAATATATTAAAGCTGATGCAACAAAACCAATTGAAGTACTAGAAGCAATTGAAAAAGCAACAGATGGAAAAATGGCAGATGTTACAATTAATTGCGTAAATATTCCAGATACTGAAATGGGATGTATTTTATCAACTAATGTAGAAGGCGTTATTTACTTCTTCTCAATGGCAACTAGCTTTACTAAAGCGGCTTTAGGCGCAGAAGGTGTTGGTATGGATACACATATGATTATTGGTAATGGTTATGCGAAGAACCATGCAAACATTGCTTTAGATATTATGAGAGAAAACAAAGAGTTACGAAAACTTTACGAAAAGTTATACGCTTAAAACTTAAAATAGATGGGGGAGGCAACAAGAAAAATGAGAAACTTTAAAGAAATAGAAATGTGGTCTGAAGTAACACAGGAACAATGGGATGATTGGAAATGGCAAATTCGTAATCGAATCGATACCATTGAAGACTTAAAACAAGTGATTAACTTAAGAGATGAAGAAGCAGAAGGTATTGAAGCAGCATTAAAACAACTAAAAATGGGGATTACACCTTATTATGCTTTATTAATGGACCCAGATGATCCTAATTGTCCAGTTCGAAAGCAAGCAGTACCAACAATTTTAGAAACACATATAGCACAATCGGATATGTCAGATCCTTTACATGAAGATGTTGATTCACCAACACCTGGCTTAACACATAGATATCCAGATAGAGCTTTGTTATTAGTAACGGATCAATGTTCTATGTATTGTCGTCATTGTACGCGTAGACGTTTTGCTGGACAAACAGACCAAGCGTCAACAACAGATCAATTAGATAAAGGTATTGAATATATTAGAAACACACCGGAAATTCGAGACGTATTATTATCTGGTGGCGATGCACTTTTAATTAGTGATGAACGATTAGAATATATTTTAGAACAATTATCTGCAATCGATCATGTAGAAGTGATTAGAATTGGTTCAAGAGCACCAGTAGTAATGCCTCAACGGATTACACCTGAGTTAATTGAATTAATGAAAAAGTATCATCCACTTTGGTTAAATACACACTTTAATCATTCAAAGGAAATTACACCTGAGTCAACAAAGGCTTGTGAAATGTTAGCAAATGCAGGCGTTCCTTTAGGTAATCAATCTGTACTATTAAGAGGAATAAATGATGATTTACATGTAATGAAAAAATTAGTTCATGATTTAGTAATGATTCGCGTAAGACCTTACTATATTTATCAGTGTGATTTATCACAAGGCATTGAGCACTTCAGAACAACTGTATCAAAGGGTATTGAAATCATTGAAGGTTTAAGAGGCCATACATCAGGTTTCTGTGTGCCAACATTTGTTGTAGACGCACCAGGTGGCGGTGGGAAAATTCCTGTAATGCCTCAGTACTTAATTTCTCAAGGACACCACCGTGTAGTATTAAGAAACTATGAAGGTGTTATAACGACTTATACTGAACCAACAGATTATAAAGAAACTTTAACAGATCCAGAAAAGGATCGTAAATTAAATGGTGTTGAAGGTTTATTAAGAGGTAATAAAGTGGCTTTAGAATTAAAGAATCTTGCAAGAGATGAAAGAAGTCACAAGGAATAAAACAAATAGGAGACCAAATGACGTTAATTGATTTAGTACTTAAAGATCATTACAAAATATTATCTGTAGTTGGTATGGAAAAAAATGTGGGGAAAACTATTGTTTTAAACGAATTACTTGAACAGATAGATGAAAAATCTCTTGTACCAGGGATTACATCTATTGGAAGAGATGGTGAAAGTAAGGATATTTTAACTCAAACAGATAAACCTCTAATTTATGTTTCAAAAGGAACCCTTGTGGCAACTTTAGAAATGTATTTAAACATCGCAGATATAGAAGTAGAGATTTTAGAGATTACAAATCAAGTAACGTCTATGGGTCGAGTGATTATTGGTCGGTGTTTGCAAAGTGGATACATTGAAATTGCAGGGCCGGCAAGTAATAACGGCATTAAAAATGTTGCTGAAAAGATGTTAACTTATGGTGCTGAATTAGTGATTGTAGATGGTGCTCTAAGTAGAGTATCTTCTGCTTCACCAGGCATTACAGAAGCGACAATTTTGGCAACAGGTGCTGTTCTTGATCGAGATATGAAAAAAGTAATTAGTAAAACATTTCATCAAGTACATCTTTTTAGTCTAAGAGGCTTAAAAAATAATGAAGTAATTTCTTTAATTGAAGAAAATATTTTAGAAGATGGGATTACCTTTATAGAAGAGGATTTAAAAACCCATCATTTAAAATTAAAGACAGCTTTAAATGCTAGTCGAAGGATTATTGAAGAAATAAAGCCAGAAACAAAGTATATTGTTTTTTCTGGTTCTTTAACTTCAAAAATCATTAAAGAAATTCATGAAGCCTGTGGGGGGACAGATGTTATTTTTGTTGTGAAAGATGCAACAAAAATATTTATCAGTGAACGTGAATTAAATTATTTTTTAAAAATTGGGATTCAATTGAGAGTGCTTGATGAAATTAATCTTTTAGCTATAACTATTAATCCTTATTCACCCTATGGTTATAATTTTAATCCAAAGGCTTTTATGAAAGCAATGAAAAGTTATTTTGAAGATATTCCAGTTTTTGATGTATTAGAAAGTGGGTATTAATGATTATAGATGATTTGGCAAAGAAAACTTTAAATATTGAATTTGTTCATTCAAAAATCAGAGTTTATTCTCCTTTTGGTAAAATACTCAAAGAAGAATTGACCACTTTTGCTACAAAAGATTTAGAAGAATTGTCTTTAGCCTATAATCGGTTAGAAAAACTAGTAAAAGCTATTAATAAAAAAGGCCATGTTTTTTCAGAGTTAAGAGAAAAATTTAGAAAAGTCATGACTTTAGACCAAAGTTTTTCAAGAATTGAAAGTGATCAAATATTAACAGTAACTGAGTTTTTTGAAATCAAAGTTTTTTTGTTTTTATTAATTGAAATTGAAAATTTAATAAATAAAGCTGATGTAAAGTTACCAGAGCGTTATCAAGCAGAACGTATGGTAGACCTTGAAAAGTTACTGGATCCAAATGATTACCAAGTCAAGTCTTTTTATATCTATGATAATTATTCTAAAAAACTTTCAACGATTCGGAAAAATCTTAAAGAAGAAACTGCAAAAAAAGATAAAGCCTATAAAAAAGTCATTGAAGATTTACAAAGGGATTATGAATTAAAAATTAAACGTAGTGGTGAAGTCATTATTGATAAAAACAATAAAAAATTAATTGAAAAATTTAAATCTGATGACCGTGTCTATTATCAAAATGAAAATGTAATGTCCGTGATTTTTTCCATTAAAAGCAGTGAGTTATTAGAAGAATACATTGAAGAAATAGATCACTTAAAAGTACTGGAAGAAAAAGAAGTGGATAAAATAAGAAAAGACTTAACTTTAAGAATAAAAGATGAACTTGATTTATTAATAGATAATTATGAGAGTATTGGTTATTTGGATTTACTCATGGGAAAAGCTTATTTTTCTTTAGCTTTTAATGGCGTTAAACCAATCATTAAAGAAGCACCAAGTTTATTAATTGAAGAAGGACGTCATATTATTGTTGAAGAAAATTTAAGACAAAAGAAAAAAGAATACATGCCTATTAGCATTGGCACGAAACCTGGTGTGACCCTTATTACTGGAGCCAATATGGGAGGGAAAACTGTATCTTTAAAGATGATCGGTCTACTACTTTATATTGCACAGTTAGGATTGTTTGTACCAGCAAAGGGATTTAGTTTTTATCCCATTGATTTTATTAGAACCTCTATAGGAGATGCCCAAGATATTCATAAAGGTTTATCAAGCTTTGGTGCAGAAATTGAAGTCATTAAAGAAGCAACTTCATTGGAAGGCTTTGGTTTATTACTTGTAGATGAGCTGGCAAGGGGAACAAATCCAGTAGAAGGTTATGCTTTATCCAAGGGGATTATCGATTTCTTTAAGAAAAAAGAAATCATGACGATTATTTCAACACATTTTGATGGATTAGCAGATGATGATTTGAAACATTATCAAGTCAAAGGGTTAAAAGAAATTAATGAAGCGATAGACGTTGAAACAATTGATGAACACATGGACTATCGACTCATTCCTGTACAATCAAATAAAACAGTTCCAAAGGATGCTTTAAATATAGCTAAGTTATTAGGCTTGAAAGATGAAATACTTAGAAGTGCTGAGAAATACTTATTGAAAGGAAGTGAAGGCAGTGGAAAGTAAAATTAATTTAGACCATGGACTTGTAAAAGAAGCGAGAAACCATGCAAAATCAATTGCTTTAGATATGCAAAGTTTTATAGATGAACATACAACAGTTTCTGTTGAACGAACAATCCTGAGACTTTTAGGCATTGATGGGGTCGATGATATTGACAGACCTTTACCGAATGTTGTTGTTGAATCAATTGACAAAGCGGGTGGATTGGATTTAGGTGTGTCTTATTGGATTGGAAATGCCTTGTTGGAATATCCTAATAAAACACCACAAGATATTGCTGAAATGGTTACAAATAATGAACTTAATTTAACAGAAATCAATCAACACAGTATGGAAGATATTCGGGAAAAAATATTTGAGGTATCTAAAAAAGGGATTCAAGTGATAGATGGTCATCGTGAAAAAAGAGAAGAGTATTTAAAGACTATTGGCGAAGGTCCACGACCTTATCTTTATGTAATTGTTGCTACAGGCAATATATATGAAGATGTCATTCAAGCAAAAGCTGCTGTTAAACAAGGAGCAGATATTGTTGCGGTGATTCGTACAACAGCTCAAAGTTTATTGGATTATGTACCTTATGGTGCAACGACTGAAGGCTTTGGTGGTACTTATGCAACCCAAGAAAATTTCAAAATCATGCGTGAAGCTTTAGATGAAGCGGGTGAAGAAGTGGGACGATACATTCGATTAGTAAATTATGCTTCCGGGTTATGTATGCCTGAAATTGCAGCAATGGGTGCTTTAGAACGATTAGATGTAATGTTAAACGATGCACTTTATGGTATCTTATTTAGAGATATAAATATGCAGAGAACGCTAGTTGATCAGTTTTTCTCTAGGGTTATTAATGGTTATTCAGGTGTTATTATTAATACAGGTGAAGATAATTACTTAACAACTTCTGATGCCTTTGAAGAAGCTCATACAGTTTTAGCGTCTCAACTGATTAACGAACAATTTGCTTTACTTGCAGGGTTACCTGAAGAGCAAATGGGATTAGGTCATGCCTTTGAAATGAATCCTAATCTTGAAAATGGATTCGTTTATGAGTTAGCTCAGGCACAAATGGCTAGAGAAATATTTCCGAATGCACCACTTAAGTATATGCCACCAACAAAATACATGACAGGAGATATCTTTAAAGGTAATGTACAAGATGCGCTCTTCAATATGGTATCCATTATCACAAAACAAGATATTCAATTGTTGGGTATGCCAACAGAAGCGATTCATACACCATTTTTACAAGATAGAAACTTAGCTATTGAAAATGCAAAGTATATTTTCAATAATATGCGCGATCTTGGTGAAGAAATCACTTTCAAAGAAGGCGGTATGATTCAAAAAAGAGCTCAGCAAGTATTAGAAGAAGCTGAAACAATGTTAAAAGATATTGATAATGAAGGCTTAATGACTACTATTGAAAAAGGAAAATTTGCTGGTATCAAACGGGCAAAAGATGGTGGAAAAGGTCTTGATGGTGTTGTGAAGAAAGACAGTAAATATTTTAATCCATTTATTGACTTAATGTTAGGTGGTGAATCACATGAGTAACCAAATAGATTTAACAAAAATAAAACCTTATGGTGATACATTAAATGATGGTTATATACAATTCAGTTTTACTTTACCAGTGCCCTTTGGTGATGAAGCCGATGAAGCAGCTAAGATTTTATTAGCTAAAATGGGTATCAAAGATGCTAGTGTGGCACATTCAAAGGATTTAGGCATAGGTTATACATTCTTTGTGGTCTATGGTAAAGTGACGCAAACAGTGAACTATGAAGCCATTGAAGTACCAAAAGTAGATAATGATGTAATGGATAAGTACGGTGTTGAAGATTTTATTAATGAAAAAATAAAAAGAGAAATAACAATCATTGGTGCTTGTTCAGGAACAGATGCTCATACTGTTGGTATTGATGCAATCATGAACATGAAAGGTTATGATGGTCATTACGGTTTAGAACGGTACAAGAATGTGAATGCCATTAACATGGGCGCTCAAGTACCAAATGAAGAATTAATCGCAAAAGCAATTGAAGAAGATGCAGATGCTATTATCATTTCTCAAATCGTTACGCAAAAGGATGTGCATATTAAAAACTTAACACATTTTATTGAACTCATTGAAGCGGAAGGCAAAAGAGATGACTTCATACTTATTTGTGGCGGTCCAAGAATCGGCCATGAGTTAGCAAAAGAGTTAGGCTTTGATGCTGGTTTTGGTAGAGGCAGTTTTGCAGAAGATGTGGCTTCTTTCGTTGTGAATCAGATTGTTGATCGGGACTTAATATAATACAATATAAAGACTTAGAAGACGAGAATTTTTCTCGTCTTTTTTCGTAGTTTGATAGGCATGTGCTAAATCTATAGGGTGAAAATCCTGACTTTGGAACATAATCCAACATAAAAAGTGCTAGAAACATCTATTTTCAGGTGTTTTTGGCACTTATATTTTTTTGATAAAGCACACTACATTATCATGGGAAAGTTGTTACGGTAAATGTGGCAGATAGATGAAATGAAGGCGTTGGAACTTAACCTGTAAGGTCTCATGGACACATAATGATTAAATTCGAGGTTGTGGTTGAAATAAGATTTGGCATGACAAGACAGCAGAAAAAAAATTTCTTTGTTAGAGCTTCTATTACTCAAAACCAACGTTTATTTTAGAGTGCACGAGAAAAGCTTTAAGAAACTTAAAGATAAGAAATAAGTTTAAATCTTAAAAAAACTAGGAATTCCAATAGATAAAGCAGAGAGTTTGGGAAAACAAGAAAAGGCTACTGGAGGATATCCAGTAGCCCTATTCTAAATAGAAGTATCACGAATAATAAACTTATTAAATGTGGATCCATCAGTTTCAGTTCACAGTTTCTATTTCTTTCCTAGTTAAGATCAAATCGATCAGCATTCATCACTTTATTCCAAGCTTTAACAAAGTCTTGAATAAAGTTCTCTTTTGCGTCTTTACTAGCATAGACTTCTGCAATTGCTCTGAGTTCTGAGTTGTGTCCAAAGATTAAATCCACTCTTGTTGCAGTCCATTTTACCTCATTAGATTTTCTGTCGATTCCTTCAAATACTTCTCGATCTTTAGATTTTGGTTGCCACTTTGTTTCTAGATCCAGTAGATTTACAAAGAAATCGTTTGTTAACGTACCAGGGTTCTTAGTGAAAACCCCGTGTTTAAATCCATTAAAGTTAGCGTCTAATGCCCGCAGGCCGCCAAGGAGTACGGTCATTTCGGGTGCTGTTAAGCCTAGTAATTGGGCTTTATCAATAAGCATTTCTTCGGCCTTTACTGAATATTTACTTTTCATATAGTTTCTAAAGCCATCAGCCTTCGGCTCTAACACATCAAAGGAATCTGCATCTGTCTGTTCTTCAGTGGCAACGGTTCTTCCAGGTTTGAAAGGTACTGTTATTTCAAAATCCGCAGCTTTTGCTGCTTTTTCAATTGCAGCGTTTCCACCGAGAACAATAAGATCTGCTAGGGTAACTTTCTTGTTTCCTGATTGTTTTTTATTAAAGGCATCACCAATTTTTTCTAGTGTGCTTAGTACTTTTTGTAGTTGGTCCGGTTGATTCACTTCCCAATTTTTTTGAGGTGCAAGTCGTATACGTGCGCCATTGGCGCCACCGCGATAATCAGATCCTCTAAAGTTTGAGGCAGATGACCAAGCAGTATAGATTAATGATTGAAGGGTTAATCCTGAATTATGAATCGTTTTTTTGAGTTCGTTAATATCTTTTTCTTCAATTAGATCAAAATCTACCTTTGGTACGGGATCTTGCCATATAAATTCTTCTTTTGGTACTTCAGGGCCAATATAACGGCTGACAGGTCCCATATCTCGATGGGTAAGTTTAAACCAAGCTTTTGCAAAGGCTTCTGTCAATTCATCCGGGTTTTCTAAAAAGTGTTTTGCAATCGGCTTATAAATCGGATCCATTCGAAGCGCCATATCTGCTGTGGTCATCATTGCTGGCCATCTTTTATTTGGGTTGTGAGCATCTGGAACTTCAGTTTGAGCTTCTGGTTCCACAGGATGCCATTGCCATGCACCAGCAGGGCTTTTCGATAGATCCCAGTCATACTTAAACAAAGTTTCCAAATATGTGTTATCCCATTTTGTAGGCGTCTTTGTCCAGGCGCCTTCAATCCCGCTACTGATGGTGTCTTCTCCTTTGCCGGTGCCCATGCTATTTTTCCAGCCAAGGCCTTGTTCTTGAATTGCTGCTGCTTCTGGTTCAGGACCTAATTGACTAGCATCTCCGGCACCATGACATTTTCCAAAGGTATGACCACCGGCAATTAAAGCAACAGTTTCGTAATCATTCATTGCCATTCGTGCAAAAGTATCTCGAATATCCTTCGCCGAGCCTAGGGCAGTTGGTTGACCATTAGGTCCTTCAGGATTTACATAAATGAGACCCATCTGTACTGCTGCTAAGGGATTTTCCAAGTCCCGGTCGCCAGAGTATCGTTTATCTCCAAGCCACTCGTCTTCTGATCCCCAGTAAGTATCTTCTTCTGGTTCCCAGATGTCTTCCCGTCCGCCAGCAAAGCCAATGGTTTCTAAACCCATAGATTCTAGAGCACAATTGCCCGTGAGAATCATGAGATCCGCCCAAGATAATTTTTTTCCATATTTTTGTTTAATTGGCCAGAGTAATCTTCTTGCTTTATCAAGATTTACATTGTCTGGCCAGCTGTTAAGGGGAGCAAATCTTTGATTTCCTGTATTTCCGCCACCACGGCCGTCCTGCATCCGATAGGTTCCGGCACTATGCCACGCCATACGAATCATTAAAGGGCCGTAGTGCCCATAGTCTGCAGGCCACCAGTCTTTAGAATCAGTTAGCAAATCTTTTATGTCTTTTTTAACTGCATCTAGATCCAAGGTTTTGAATGCCTCGGCGTAATTAAAATCTTCCCCTAAAGGGTTTTGTGATGGCGGGTTCTGGTGAAGAATCTTAAGGTTTAACTGATTTGGCCACCAGTCCTTATTTTCCGTTTTTTTGCTTGCTTTCTTATTTCCTGTAGCTCCCGTTACAGGACATTTTCCGTGTTCGCTCATAAAAAAACCTCCTTTATTGCTTAGGTTAACTTTTCTACTGCCATGTATATTTAAAATCTACTGATAGAGTAGACGTTTTCTTTGGTTAAATCCATGCAGCAAAAAAATCTATCATTATCATACTTTTACCCAATAAATCCGTCTAAAAACATGAAAAAAATATTATAAGTTGAGATTTTTTGCTATTAGAGGAAAGAAGATAAATATTGACGTGTGAAATTTGGCATTAAAAAAGATGAAAACAATCAAGTCTTCATCTTTAATATATAAAACATTTTATTTTTAAATATATGAGAGGGTAAACTATTCTAGTATATTTTTTCAGCATCATAATCACTTGCTGCTTTAAAAGCAGAAGTTAATTCAAAACTAGATGCGTCAATAGTTGTATCTACAGTTGACCATTGGCCATTGATAAAAACTTCATTCCAAGCATGGTAAACGCTAATTTTAGTACTATAGCCTTTTACCAATTTAGTTGGAATATCTTGACTTCTTAGCATTACTGCTAATAATGATGAATAATCATAACAGATACCAGTACCATCAACTAAAGTATTATCAGGTGATGGAATATAACCAGCTTGTACTGTATATGCTTTTCTGTAATCATATCTTACGTTATTAATAACGTAGTCATATATTACTTGAAATTTTTCTTCATCGGTTTCAAGACCTTCAGTTAATTCATTAGCAAGTGTCACTGTAGCTGATTCTTCATCCCATGAAACGTTTTGTGAAGAAGATAAGAAAACTGACTCTTCAGAAGTCTTTAATGAAATCTTCTTTGAGTAAACAGATTTATACTTATTTCCACTTACGTTTTTATAAAGATTTATAGAATACACACCATTACCCATTTGTAAAGGGTAAACCTCATGTTCTGAAGTTAGGTCATAATAATAAGTATTTGACTCTTTGGTGATTGCAACTTTTACTTTAGAATAATCTGTAGCGTTATAATTAACTGCTACAGTGGAGTCATTAGTATTGACCTTTATTAATTGACTGTTAGCGTAACTTGTTGTTACAAGCATAGTTGCAACTAAAACAACTAACATAAGTGTTAATACTAATTTTTTCATGTAATCTCTCCTATTGATAACCGGCTATCTCTATTACTAGAGACCCTTGGTTTTGCGTGTTTACTTCACAGTAAACTTGCCTTTGTACTTAGGAAAGAAAAGTGTTCTAAACTTTTCTTTCGGGAGCTGGCAACCTTGTCATAAAAATGATTTAGGCCCTATAGTTTTGCGTCCTTAGATTTCCCTAAGTTTGCGATTTATCGTGAAAAGATTGATCACTATCAAATTGTCAATTTGGTAATCAAAGCTTTCCGGTGACTGGCTGTCATAGCTTATTAAAGCCTTAGACCCTATAGTTTTGCGTAATATTCTTTCAAATATTTTGCTATTATACAGACTATGGTCAACTTAATGACTCTTTGATTACCCTCTCTCTATAATTTATTATATCACTAAAAGGCATTTTTGTAAAAAGTCATGAAACAAGTCATATTTGTCAAGTTTTTTTTGTAATACTCAAGTCAATTTTAATTCAATGTGATTTGTGGTATAATTCATTTATAAGGATAAAGTTGAAAGTATTATAAATGGAGGGTTAAGTATGCAGTATCGTCAAATGAAAAATACAGATGAAGAAGTTTCAATTTTAGGATTTGGGTGTATGCGATTTCCAGTAATAAATGGTGATGAAAAAAAGATTGATATTAAAAAAAGTGAAAAAATGTTAGATTATGCCATTGATCATGGTGTTAATTATTTAGATACAGCATGGCCCTACCATCAAGAAGCCAGCGAAGTTTTTGTTGGGGACTATTTAGAAAAAAGAGGTTTAAGAGATGATGTACATTTAGCCACGAAATTACCCAGTTGGTTAATTAAAAAAAGAGAAGATATGGATCTTTATTTAAATAAACAATTAAAACGATTAAAAACAGATTATATAGATTTTTACTTAATACATTCTTTAAATGAAAAAACATGGAAAAATTTAAAAGATAATGGAATCTTTGATTTTATTAAGGACATAAAAGAAAAAGATATTGTAAAACATATTGGATTCTCTTTTCATGATGAGCTACCAGTGTTTAAAGGAATAGTTGATGATTATGATGGTTGGGAATTTACTCAAATCCAATTGAATTATCTAGATGAAGAAGAACAAGCTGGCTTGGAAGGCATGCATTACGCTAGAGAGAAAGGCTTAGGCATAATTGTTATGGAGCCTTTAAGAGGTGGAAATATTGTTGGTGATATTCCAAATGATATTGCTAAGATATGGGATGAAGCAGAAAATAAGAAACCATACCCTGACTGGGCTTTAAAATATCTTTGGGATAAACCAGAAGTGGATCTAGTATTAAGCGGTATGAGTCATATAGACCATGTAAAAGGAAATGTATCATATGCTATGGATAGTCATGTGAATTGTTTGAATGATGAAGAACGCGCTTTGATTCAAAGAGTTAAAACAAAATATCTTGAAAAAATTGAAGTACCATGTACAAATTGTAAGTATTGTATGCCTTGTCCATATGGTGTCAATATTCCAAGAGCCTTTAGAGGTTTAAATGAAGCCAAATTATTTGAAAATGTTGAAGGATCAAAAACAGAGTATTTGAATGCTGTTGGCGAAGAGCATTTAGCATCTAAGTGCACTGAATGCAATGTATGCATTGAGAAATGTCCGCAAAACATCAAGATACCAGCGGAGCTTAAAAAAGTTGTAAACATGTTTGAAGTATAGGATTTATTATGGAAAATATTGATATTGGAAAAAAAATAAAAGAATTTCGAAAATTGAAAAAACTGACCATTAAAGAAGTAGCGGAAGCATCAGAAATGTCTTCTTCTATGTTAAGTCAAATAGAGAGGGGTTTAGCAAATCCTTCAATTACGTCTTTAAAGATAATAGCGAAAGTTTTAGAAGTACCTGTTTTTACTTTTTTCATTAATGAAGGCGCAGTAGATGATTTAATCGTTCGGAAATCCGAGCGAAAAGTCATGAGCTTTCCTTCAGATAATGATTTTTCCTATGAACTTTTAACACCAGACTTAAAGGGAAATATTGAATTTTCATTAATGACTTTAAATACAGGTTCTCAATCATCAACAAAGGCTTTTGCCCATGCTGGTGAAGAGGTTGCCCTTGTCATTGAAGGGAAGGTTGATCTTTTTATTAATGAGAAAAAAATTGTTTTAGATGCGGGAGATAGTATTCGTATACCGAGTCAAAGAAAACACAGGTGGCATAATCACTACAAAGCAACTTGTAAAGTTGTATTTGCGATTAATCCACCTAGTTTCTAAAAATATTTGACAAGGTTTTCCTAGCGTGGTAGAATTAATGTAAGTTAATAAACTTTATTAAGTGTGTTACTGTTAAATCAGGCATGAACTAGGATAACCGAGTGGTTAAATTAGCGCATGTCTTTTTTGTATTTTTGAATCATTAGTGAGGCGAAATTATGGCAAATCAATATAAAATCAAAAAAATAATGAATAATAATGTTGTCTTAGCTGAGGATTTGTCAAATAATCGGGAGGCCGTTTTAGTTGGTAAAGGATTAGGTTTTGGTAAAAAAACAAATGCTATTGTTTCAATCTCTAAAGAAGCCATTGAAAAGATGTTTATCACCTATGATGAGTCTTTAAAAAATGACTATTTTAAACTCATTGACTCAATAGATGAAACAATTATTGAGACCTGTTCAGACATCATCCTAAAAGCTGAAGGGGTCCTTGGCCAGCTGAATTCAAGGATACATGTTGTTTTAACAGATCATATAAGCTTTGCACTGGAACGACTTGAAATGGGTTTAGATATTGAAAACCCTTTCCTAGATGAAATTAAAGCATTGTATCCAAAGGAATATGAATTAGGCGTTTATGCAAGAAAACGCTTTAAGAAAAAATTAGGCATTGATATTGGACAAGGCGAGTTAGGTTTTATCGCCTTGCATTTAAACGCAGCGAAACAAAACAAAGAAGTAAAAGAGGCTTTAAGAGATACACGACTCATTAAAGAACTTGTCAGTATTATTGAAGAAAGCTTAGATTATACTATAGAAAAATCTATAAATTATAATCGATTGATGGACCATTTAAAAGGATGCATCCACCGAGTTAAAACGGGAACAACCGTTGAAAATCCATTAATTGATATTTTAAAAAGCGAATTTCAAGAGTCCTTTGCTATTGCCTTAAAGATAAAAGAGAAACTTGATGAAGCTTTAGAAGTAGAAATACCCATAGGAGAATTAGGGTATTTAACCATTCATATCAATCGTATCAAAAAAACTAAAAATACCTAGTGTGTTACTGTTAAATCAGGCATAAACTACATGAATCCAATGATTAAAATTGGGTCTGTATGTTTATGCTTTTTTTATTATAGATGATATTATTTTATTTTAATTGTTTGAAGGAGGAAATTTCATGAAAAATTCGTTTGGAAAAGTTGCAAAAGTAGGTAAAGCACTGATGTTACCAGTAGCTGTCTTACCAATAGCCGCACTACTCTTAAGGTTAGGTGCAGGAGATGTCTTTGATTTACCCTTTATGTTTGAAGCTGGTAATGCCATTTTTGCTAATTTAGCATTACTCTTTGCTATTGGTATTGCCATCGGTTTAGCAAAGGATAATCATGGGGCAGCGGCCCTTGCTGGTGCTGTATCTTATTTAACATTAACAGCAGGAGCGCAAGCCATTAATGATGAAATCAATATGGGTGTATTAGCAGGAATTATAGCAGGTTTGTTGGCAGCATATTTTTATAATAAATACCACGATATCGAATTACCTGCTTGGCTAGGTTTCTTTGGCGGTAAAAGATTTGTACCGATTATCACCGGCTTAGCAAGTATTGTGATAGCATATGCTTTAGGATATATTTGGCCAAGTATACAAAATGCTTTAGATGCTTTAGGCTATGTGATGGTGAATGGTGGTGTCTTTGGTGCCTTCTCCTTTGGTTTTTTAAATAGATTATTAATACCAACGGGACTGCACCATGTACTGAACAGTATTTTCTGGTTTGTTTTTGGTGAATATGGTGGGGCGACTGGAGATTTGGGAAGATTTTTTGCTGGCGATCCATCTGCCGGCGTATTTATGACAGGTTTTTATCCAGTGATGATGTTTGGTTTACCAGCAGCAGCTTTAGCCATGTACACCACTGCTAGAAAAGAAAATAAAGCAAAAGTTGGGGGTCTTTTGGTTTCTGTTGCGTTACCCGCCTTCTTAACGGGTATAACTGAACCAATAGAGTTTTTATTTATGTTCTTGGCTCCAGTACTTTATGCAATACATGCATTATTAACAGGTGTTTCTATGGCGTTAACCTATGTTCTTGGTATTCGTCATGGTTTTGGTTTCTCAGCTGGCGCCATTGACTACTTTTTAAACATGGGTCTTGCCACAAAGGGTTGGTTACTCATTCCCATTGGTTTAGTCTTTGCTGTGGTATATTATGTAATCTTTGTTGCAGTCATTAAAGGCATGGATCTGCCAACGCCTGGTCGTGAAGAAGATGCTGATGAAGAGACAGAAGAACGGATTAAATCTGAAGGTATTTCAGGTTTAGCTAAGGATTATTTAAAAGCCTTAGGTGGAAAAGAGAATTTAGAAGAGATTGATGCGTGTATCACAAGACTGCGATTAACTGTAAAAAATGGTGACTTAATAAAGGATGAAAACTTAAAAGCTCTTGGGGCTTCTGGTGTTATTCGTCCAACAGACCATAATATTCAAGTCGTTGTAGGTACAAAGGCAGAGATTATTGCAGGCGAGATGAAGAAAATTTAGTTGAAGGAAAAGAGGATAAGATGTTAGGAATATTTAAGAAGAAAACAATTAACTTAATGATGCCTATTGAAGGTCAAGTGATAAAAATTGAAGAAGTACCAGACCCAGCCTTTAGTCAAAAAATGCTTGGTGATGGTTTTGCCATAAAACCCTCTGCTGGCAAAGTCTATTCACCAGTTAGCGGAAAAATTGTACAGCGTTTCCCAACCAATCATGCCATTGGCATCGAATCCATAGAAGGTCTAGAGGTATTGATTCATTTTGGAATCAATACTGTAGAATTAAATGGTGAAGGTTTTAAAAATCATGTTGATGTAGGGGATGTTGTTGAAGCTGGCGACTTGATATTAGAAGTGGATCTTGATTACATCAAAGGCCAGGGGAAATCCTTAATTACACCTATAGTGTTTACAAAAAGGAATCAATTAAAAGAACAAAGGATAGTCTATAAAGAAATTAAAGCCCATGAGAAATGCGGAGAAGTTAGAATCAAGTAGGAGGATTTATGACAAAAGTTAAAATCAAAAGTGAACATGGCATTCATGCGAGACCAGCCAGTCAGATTGTTAATTATGCCCAAGGCTCACCTTGTGAAATATTTTTTATTAAAGATGATAGTCGATACAATGCTAAGAGTATCATGAATATTATGGGCATGGGTTTAAAAAAAGGTGATGAAATTTTTCTAGAAGTTATTGGTGAGAACCAAACCCTTGTAGAAGAAGAATTGTTAAAATTAATTGAATCAATTAATGAGTAAAATTAAAAAAAGCTCAAAGGTGAGTTAATCATTTGCCTTTGAGCTTTTTTCCTTGGATTCAGTTTGACTAGGTTTATAAGGTAAGATCAAGCGAATATCCGTACCAACATCTACTGTTGAACGAATCAATATTCTGCCTTCATGGGCGCTAATAATCCATTTAGCAATGGATAAGCCTAAACCTGTCCCGCCTTTATTTTTTGTTCTCGATTCATCAGCTCTATAGAAACGATCAAATATATTGCCTAAATCTTTTTTTGGGATACCAATGCCAGTATCACAAATATCAATAACAATGTCATTTTCTTCACTAAAAGCCTTTAAAGTAATCTTTCCGCCTTCAGGTGTAAATTTAATGCTGTTTTGAATAAATATTCTTAAAGCTTGTTTAATGAGTTTTCGATCAGCATTCATTAATAAATTGCCTTCAATGGACTTCTTAAAAACGTGAGATGAATCGATTAATCGATTTTCTTTGATTAACTCTTCTAGTAGGTCGTTAATTAAGAAGGTATTTCGGTCGAGTTTGGTTTCATTTTTATCAGCTCGTGCTAAGAATAATAAAGAATTTACTAAGCTTTTCATGTGTTCTGATTCGTCCTTAATGGCGTCAATGGATTCAAGAAGTATTTTTTCATCATCTTTACCCCATCGTGACAGTAAGTTAGAATACCCTTGAATGACAGCAATAGGTGTTCTGAGTTCGTGGGATGCATCGTTTACAAATTGTTTTTGTTTTCTATAAGATCCTTCAATACGGTTCATCATTTCATTGAATGTTTCTCCAAGGTCCTTTAATTCGTCATAGGAATTTGCCACATCAATTCTTTGGTTTAAATTATTACCAGATATTTTCTTAGCTGAGTTTGTCATGTTCTTGATTGGTTGAAACATATGGTGATTCACCTTGTTGCCTAATAAGGTAATAATTATAAGAATCAAAAGTGAAATAAAGAAGAATGTAATGATAATGATCATTGCAATGGCTTGATAGTTATCAATGTAAGGGACAATTTCAATGCTATAACCACTTCTATTATAAATAATAGGTGTTGCAATGGTTTCTAAGCCTAAAGGATCGTATCTTAGTAAATCATCTGACGTTTCAATTATTTCCTTTGGTTGATGATTGAGTACATTTTGATTATCTTTTGTTATTATAATAGTATTTTCATTAGAAAAATAAGTTGTTAATTCCTTTGCATCAATATTTGCATTGTAGTCTAAATAGTTGTTGATTCTTTGAACATCTTGGTCCATCCATTTAGGGATGAATTCATTTAAATAAAGTTTATAACTAAAAAAAACGGTACTCGTAATTAAGAAAAAGGCTAAAGCCATGGTTAAAAAATAATAAACAGAAATTTTAAAAGCTAATGAAAATTTAAAAAGGGATAGAAATTTATTCCATACAAAAACTAAACCATCAATAAAAGTTGTTATAACAAAATGGATGATTTTAAATGGTAGTACAATTAAAAAATAAATCCCTTGAAATGGTAAAATCAATAGCTTTAAAAGTTTATTCATCTTTTATAATATAACCTACCCCTCTAACGGTATGGATTATTTTTTGATTAAAAGGTTCATCAATTTTACTTCTTAAATAACGAATATAAACATCAACGATATTCGTATCCCCATAATAATCATATCCCCATACCTTATTTAAAATTAAGTCTCTTGAGAGAACGATTCTTTTATTTTCTATTAAAAACTTTAACAACTCATATTCTTTTTTTGTTAAATCAATTGGTTCATCATCAAAAGAAACAGTCATCATATCTGTATTGATTTCTAACTGATTGAAGGTTAAACAGTTATTTTTTTTGACATCTTTCTTCAATCGTTTTAAACACACCCGAATACGCGCCAGTAATTCTTCGATTTCAAAAGGTTTTGTTAAATAGTCATCCGCCCCTGAATCAAGACCCATAACTTTATCCATGGTATCATCCTTTGCTGTCAACATAATCACCGGTACACTGGAAAATTTTCTTAGACGTCTTAAAACAGCCATACCATTAAGCTTTGGCAACATAACATCAAGAATAACTAAATCGTATGTATTATTTTCCAAAAGTTCTAGTGCTTTTTTTCCATCAAAGGCTTGTTCTACTTGATAGCCTTCATGGTTTAGTTCTAGTTCAAGAAACCTTGATATTTTTTCTTCATCTTCAACAATTAAAATTTTCTTATCCATTTATATCCCCTCCTAGTACCATTATATCTTACTTCCTTGTGAAAAGAAAATAACATCTCAAAGATGAGATGCTATTTCATAATCTTAAATTGGAATTTACCAAATAATGATAGAAGTAAACCAATGATAAAGATTGGAACAACCATTTCACTGGCAAGGATTGCAAATAATATGGCTAACCATAGGGGTAAGTTCATCACTTTCTTATTGCTTTTGAAGATCCCAATGGAAAGTTTCATAAATTCGCTTAAGTTTTTTTGAAGATCAGACGGTTCTGACTGGCTTTTAGTATTTTCATTTGATGATTCTTCTGATGACTGATAAGATTCCTTTTCTTCTTTTTTTGTTTCTTGAGTTGAGCCATTTTCAATGAGAAGAATAGCTTTTAACAAGTCACCTTCTGTTTCTGTTAAGGCTTTTTTTGCTTGTGAGTAACTCACACCAGTTCTTTCGATTAATTCATCAATCATTTCAATAGTGATTTCCATAATTATTCCTCCTTCTTAAATGTAGATTGCATAGTGTTTGAGATATTGTCTAGTGAATCATTGATCTCTTTTATTTTCTTACCGTCTTTTGTAAACTCAATTTTGTAACCTAAAGCAACGGCAATAAATAAACCAATAACAACGATTGGAAAAGCAAGTAATAATGCTAAAAGGAAAATAGGCAATGGTAATCTTAAGGATGTTTTTCCTTTCTTAAGAAGATCAAAGTTAATACTATTCATTTTCTTAAAAAATGATTTTGTATTTTTTTTGAACTCACCTTTTTTTTCATTAACATTTTTAGTTGAAGTATATCCTTTTTCTTCTAAATATATTATCGCTTCAACTAAATCACCGTCACTGTGTTCTAAAGCTTCTTTCGCTTTACTATAACTCACCTGAGTTCTGTCTCTTAAAGCATCAATTGTTTCTAAACTAATTTTCATAATATTCCTCCTCTTCTCTACTATGGTTTTAGTATACGCCTAGTAGTTTAGAGTAGATTTAAAGTAAAATTAGAATTTGATTAAAAAAACATTAATATCATGAATAAAAATACCGATAATAATGGTAGAGTGGGTGATTTGATGAGAATATATGAGAATCGATGGAAATATCTCTTTTTTACAATGATGAATACGATTATTTTCCTATCTGGTAATGTTTTGAACAAAAAACTTAATGGTTACAAAGTCTATCCAAGTGATATTTCTTTTTCTTTAATTTTTGGAATTCTCTATGGCTTGATTTTGGCACATTTAATTATTAGTTTTTTTGATCAACAAAAAGAAACAGAAGAATTGGATTTTGAAGTACAAGCCAGTTTAGAGCAACTAGAAGCTTTTAATGAAGAACTTTTAGCTCAAAATGATGAATTAGAATCCTTTGCTCATATTATATCAAATAAAGAAAAAGAATTGCGAGAAATAATTAATTTATCACCAATTCATATTTACTTAAAGGATTTAGATGGTAAATATTTACTATGTAATAAAGCCCATGCGGAATTTATTGGTGAACCCATTCGGGGGATAGAAGGCAAAAAACAAGAAGAATTTTCAGTTTTTGGAAAAAATAAAACGAATGATTATCAATTATTAGATGAAGAAGTAGTAAATGCTGATGAAATAAATGAATACATAGAAAAAGTAAATATCAATGAAAAAGATCAGTTTTTTAAGATCAATAAGATTCCTGTAGAATTGACACATCATTCTAAGGAAATTCTTGTTGTTGCGCAAGAGATTACTGATCTGGTTAACATGCAAAATGAAATTGATTTAAAAAATAAAAAGTTAGTTGAAGATAATGAAGAACTCATTCGTTTAAATAATGAAACCAATCGTTTGGCAAATGATTTTGAAAAAATTATTCGATTGATAACCGGTGTGATAGAAGACGCTTCCGATGAGGAGTACTTAGAAAACATATTTGATTTGACTTTAAATTTAATGAATCGAAGTAAAAAAGGAGTCATTTACTATTATGATAATGGTGGCCTTAAATTAGTAAAAGCCAAAGGTGTTCATAAAAGTATAGCCGATGAGTATCTAAAAAGTTATTCTCCAGATCTTTCTGTAGAGAAGAATGAAGTAAAGTACATTAAAAATGATGGCAGTGAAGTTTTTAATAAATTTTTATGTATAGGTTTTTATTATGGTGAAAAGCAAATCGGTGGTATGTGTTTAGAAAGCAATTTAAGCTCAAAACGCTTTACAAAAGAAGATATTCGCTTATTTAAAAGTATTGGTATATTAGTGAATAACTATTATATGAATCGAAAGATTTTAGAAGTACAACAAACGATTCAAAACAGTATTATTATTTCTTTGGTAAAGATGTTAGAATTATTTGATGAATACACAAAGGGACATTCTGAAAATGTTGCAGATTTATCAATGAAGTTGGCTTCAGAAATGGGGGTTGAAGATACATCGGCTGCTTATTGGGCAGGTATGGTACACGATATTGGTAAGATCCTAGTAGACCGACAGATTCTTAATAAAAAAGGAAAACTAAGTTTTAAAGAATATGAAAATATAAAAATGCATCCTTATTGGGGATACCAAGTACTGAATCGTTCAGAAGAATTAAAAGACATCGCTAAGTATGTTTTGTATCATCATGAACGCTATGATGGTATGGGTTATCCTGAGGGCCTAGTGGCAGAGGAGATTCCTCTTATTTCTCAAATCATTACTGTTGTAGATTCCTTTCATACCATGCGTTCAAGAAGAGCTTATAAAGAACCAATGACAATTCAAGAAACGGTTCAAGAGTTGAAGTATCAGAAAGGGCGACAATTTTCACCAAAAGTTGTAGACTGTTTTATCAACAAAATTCTGATACAAGAGGAAATTTTAGAAAAGAAAGAAATAAAATGAATTTAAGACCCATGAAAATGGGTCTTGTTTCGCGAATAGAAAGGAAGTTTATGTTTTATCTAGTATCTATAGGTTTAATTATTGTACTCCTGTTTATTGATTCAAAGAAAACCATCAAAGGTATTAAAAAAGGCTTTAAAAAGATAACAATAAATGCCCCCATGTTCATTAACATGATCATTCTCGTGTCCATATCCCTATACTTTTTCTCAGATGAATTGATTTTAAGGTATTTAGGGGACTCAAATGTTTTTCAAAGTATTCTCATTGCTTTAGGTGTAGGTTCGGTTACTTTCATGCCAGGTTTTGTTGTTTTTCCTTTGGCTGGACTTTTACTCGAAAAAGGTGTTAGTTATCCTGTATTAGCGGCCTTTACTACGTCAATGATGATGGTTGGCGTCATAACTTTTCAAATTGAAAAAAAGTATTTTGGTGTGAAATTAACGCTTATTAGAAATCTAATGGGTTTAATTATGGCGATTATTGTTACTGGGGTCATTGGTATTGTGTTAGGAGGCATCATTTAGTGATTAAAAAATATGGTCTAATGGTATTATTTATTATATTTCTTCTTATTGCAAAACCTATGAATTTAAAGGCAAGCACGGAAATTTTTGATAATTTTAAAAGTTTTTCAATAACCATGCTAAAATTTGTGCCGATGATTTTCATTCTTATTGGGATTTTTGAAGTGTGGATTGATCAAGCAACTATTGAAAAGCATTTAGGGGAAAATTCCAAGGCTATTGCTTATTTATGGGCAATTGTTTTGGCAGGAACCACTGTTGGTGGTTTATATGTTGCTTTACCTGTTTCTAAAAGCATTTTTGATAAAGGGGCAAAACTCTCCATTGTTTTTACTTATCTAGGTGCAGCGGCTGTGGCAAGAATTCCTATGACTTTATTTGAAATGTCTTTTCTAGGCATTACTTTTACTCTCATTCGACTTTTTGTTTCCATTCCACTCATAATTTTCAGTAGTATTTTAATTGAAAAATTCTATAAACGAAATAATATTCAGATGAGGGCATAGATATATGCCTTCTTACATTTGTTTAAAATAATTTAAAAGAGAGGAGGACGTATACTAAAGTATTATATTTTTAGTATATAAGGCATAATGAAAAAGATTATTAATAATCCTGAACATGTTGTGGATGAAATGCTTGATGGCATCGTGAGTGCTCACCCGGAATATATTAAAAGATTAGAAGGTTTTGATGTGTTAGTGAGAGCTAATCTACTAGGCGATAAAGTAGCCCTTGTCAGTGGTGGCGGTAGTGGCCATGAACCATCTCATGCAGGTTTCATAGGTGAAGGGATGTTAGATGGCGCTGTAGCAGGAGAAGTTTTCACCTCGCCAACACCTGACCAAATATTTGAGGCCATTAAAGCTGTTGATCAAGGGCAGGGGGTTCTTTTAATTATTAAGAACTATACTGGTGATATTATGAACTTTGAAATGGCTGGAGAAATGGCAGCCGCCAATGGCATTGATATAAAGCAAGTTGTTGTTAATGATGATGTAGCTGTAGAAAACAGTACTTATACAACGGGTCGTCGAGGTATTGCCGGTACAATATTTATTCATAAGATTGCTGGAGCGGCTGCAGAAGCTGGTAAATCATTAGATGAAGTACAAAGCATTGCAAACAAAGTAATTGATAATGTAAGAAGTATGGGGATGTCTTTAACACCTTGTACAATTCCCGCGGCAGGTAAGCCTGGCTTTGAATTAGAAGAAGACGAAATGGAAGTTGGTTTAGGTATTCATGGGGAACCAGGTACTTACAAAGATGAAATCAAAACAGCAGATGAAATAGCAATGATTCTTGTTGACAAAATTTTAGATGATATTGAATACAAATCTGGTGACAAAGCAGCGGTTTTAATTAATGGTCTTGGTGGTACCCCCTTAATGGAACTTTATATTGTGAATAGAAAAGTAAAAGAATTATTAGATGAAAAAGGAATAGAAATCTATAAAACAATTGTGGGTAACTTTATGACATCTCTTGAAATGGCAGGCTGTTCTATTAGCTTATTAAAATTAGATGATGAACTCATTGGATACCTAGATGCAAAAGCAGACACAATTGCTTATAAATCACTATAGAAAAAAAGGATTGATGTTAAGTTATCTTCAACATAGACATATGTGCGTATGCGTAGTAAAATATATATGTAGAGGAGTTGATATTGATGAATAAGAGAATATTAAAGCCAAAAGAAATGTCAAAATTGTTGAATGTGACTGTAAAAACATTACAAAGGTAGGACAATTCTGGGAAATTAAAAGCGCACAGAAACCCATCCAATAGGTGTTATTATTACTATGAACAATATTTAGCTTATATTGGGGAATTAAATAATGATAAAGGTAAAGTTGTCATTTATACCAGGGTTTCCACAAGAAATCAAAATGATGATTTAAAAAATCAAAAAGAATTTCTAAAAGCATTCGCAAATGGTCGTGGTTTAATAGTAGATGAAATTCTTTCGGATATCGGTAGTGGTTTAAATTATAATAGAAAAAAATGGAACAAATTACTTGATGAAGTTTCCAAAGGGAAAATATCAAAAGTAATAATTGCTCACAAAGATAGATTTGTTCGTTTTGGATTTGAGTGGTTATACTTTTAGCAAATGGTTAAACAATGAGTATATACCAAATAACCCTGATAAATTATGGATAAAAGAATTCTCAAGTAAAGCAGTAAAGAAGTCAATAATGAACGCAGATAAAGCCTTTAGAGATTTTTTCAAAAAAGAAAAAGGATTTCCTAGATTTAAGAAAAAAAGGGAACAAAAAACAAAGATGTATGCACCTAAGAATTCCAAAAATGATTGGAAGACTGAACAACATAGAATAAAAATTCCAACGATCGGTTGGGTTCAATTAAAAGAGTTTGGGTATATACCTTCTGAAAAAGCGGGCAACAAGATTAAAAACGGAGTTGTATCAAGAAAAGCTGATAAGTATTATGTTTCAGTAACCTTTGAGATTTCAGAAGAACCTGAAAAGATAGAAGAATTTACAGAAGGGCTTGGTATAGATTTAGGAATAAAAAATTTTGCAGTATTAAATACAGGCGAGACTTTTAAGAACATAAATAAGACATCAAGAATTAAGAAATTAGAAAAGAAATTAAAGAGAGAACAGAGAAAACTTTCAAGGAAATTTGAAAGTTATAGTAGAAGAAACCGAGGAGGTGAGTCTGCTACTAGAAAGAACTTAGACAAACAAATAGTTAAGGTACAGAAAATGCATTTACGCTTAAACAATCATCGAACTGATTATATAAATAAAGTTATCTCTAATTTAATAGAACGAAAACCAAGTTATATAGTATTAGAGGATTTAAATGTGAGAGGGATGATGAAAAACAGACATTTATCAAAAGCTATTCAGAAGCAAAATTTCTATACATTTAGAGAGATTAACTAATAAATGTAATGAAGTAGGAATAGAGATGAGAATAGTAGATCGCTATTACCCGAGTAGTAAAACATGTTCAGAATGTGGGTATATAAAAGTGAATTTAACTTTATTTGATAGAGAATACCACTGTGAAGCGTGTGGGTTACAGCTTGATCGAGATGAGAATGCTGAGAAGAATTTAAAGAATGCAGAAGAATATAAGATGGCTTAGATAGAGGAGCACTTATATATGTACCGTGGCTAAACGGGAATTAACGCTTTTGGAGTACTGTATA
>Ga0306868_1000209_pt1 | contig 43718 bp, 39 predicted proteins | sample AntRauTorckE6832_FD_190411 | JGI IMG/M metagenome (GOLD analysis project Ga0306868, IMG submission 190411) | Saline lake microbial communities from Rauer Islands, Antarctica - Metagenome Torckler E6 #832 (v2) (version 2) | ecosystem: Environmental > Aquatic > Non-marine Saline and Alkaline >... | reverse complement strand
CCGATAATAACAACAATCTAAGAGTTAATACTGCAATTTTTAATTTTTTTGTTTTTTTGACCTAATTTTTGAATTCAAGTTCAAATATCTAGGTAATATAACTAAAGTTTCTGTGTTGCAACCATATTATAGTAATATTCATTATTATAATATTCATGGATTTCTCTTTGTGATTCTTTTAAATCTTCACCGTTAAAGGCTTCACTATCTTGCGTTCTTTCTTCAGTAAATGTTTCAGTATCAATAATTTCTGTTGCTTCATTAGGTGAAGAAACATCATATTCTTTTTTATTATTAGTATTATTTGAACATCCAATAAAACTAAATACAATCAGAAAAAATAAGCCAAAACAAAATATTTTTTTCATAAACACCTCCTTTTAAAATTGCAATTCAAATAAATTTACTATCCTACGTTATTGTATGTCAATTATAACATAAATTATCACAATAAAAATCACAGGTATTTTCACACCATTAACGCTGTAGTTAACGGTGTTATTTCATATGTGATTATACTTGTGATTTTATACTTTTTAAACAAAAAACAAGCATAAACTACTAACGAAAATATTTGTTAGTCGTGTGATTATGCTTGTGATTTTATATAATATTATTGTTGATATTTTAGAAAACCAACTTCACAATAGAACCCGTTACCGAAAGTGGGTCATTTTTTATTGAAATAGACTTTCATAATTATCCTTTGTAATAGGTTCACCATAAATTAGATAACCTGGTTCTATATAGGTTGTATAAAAGGACATGCCAAAGTGAAGATGCGGTCCTGTAGAACGACCAGTTGATCCCACGGTGCCAATAAGGTCGCCAGTCTTTACTTGATCATTTAGATTGACATTAAGTGTGTCTAAGTGCAAGTAATAGCTTAATAAACCTTGCCCATGATCAATAATAATTGTATTACCTGTTAATGCAAAATGTCTTGATAAGACAACAACTCCATTATTAATAGCATGCACTGGTGTACCTTCAGGGGCAGCTAAATCTAATCCAGAGTGGGAGTAAGAAGTAACTGCATCGTTAATGGATCGACCTTCTCCAAATTCAGTTGATATTCTAGCTTTTAAAGGCATAATAAATTCATCATCATAATACTGGTTTTCACTGGATATCTTTCTAACTGGATGAAAATAGTTATTATATTCTGCGTAAGCTTCTGCATTACTAGTAGAAGCCATTGTTGATGCCGTTACATATAAATGTTGTGTTTTAAATTTTCGATCAATAACTTCTACTGTGTGAAGTTGATCATATTTATTTTCAGTCTTAATACTAATATCATATGTTCCTGGTTTTGTTCTTGCGTGTATTGGTATATAGGTCACAACTTGATGACCATTTTTATAAAATTTTAAACCATCTATTATTAAAGTTTCAATGGATTGGATTTCATCAATAGTAACGTATTTACCAATGATTTTTAAGAATCCCCCTTGATAAATTTCATCATGGCTGAATTCAAAGACGGGCATCCGATCAATTTTAATTTGATAACTCATAGATTTTGTTATCTTCGCTTCAATCTGATGATTTGATTTCACTTGAAATAAATACTTAAAAAGACCATCATACGCAGGCACAAATAATCCTTCCGAGAAGTCAGTTTGTTTATGAATAAGTTCATCATTTTCATAGATTAAAAGTTCAGTTGTACTATTCGTATTCACAAGTCGTAATGCATCTGGATTTGTTAAGACATTCATTGCTTCTTGACTCTTATTATTCCAAAGATATTCAAGAGTGTCTTGGTCTTCAAAAGAGTATTCTATTAAAAACTCGTTATTAAATGGTTCAAGTGGCTTAGTTTCATCAAACAAAGTGAAATACGGTTCAAATTGTTTATAAATTTCTTTAAAAGATTTGTTTTTAAAAAAGAATAATGATTCTTCTTTATTAAGAGAAAAAACTTCTTTTTCATCATTCATAAAATGTACTTTCTTATGTTCAAAATCATGTATAAGCTTTACGTGCTGGGTTTCATCACTGGTCAAATTGAATACTAAATCAAAGCCCTTAGAAAAATCATAATTTTGCTCCAGGTTTTCATTCCTTTTAGTTATAAGGGGAAGATATTGTATTAAAGTACTGTCATTAGTGATTGTTTCCTTTGTATTAACAATTTTAACAGAATGGATATCTTCTATCTTATACGCTTGATTATTTAAGTAATAAAAGCCACCAATAGTTATTATTAATAGCAATATTATTGTTATTGTTTTTTTCATAATTACCTCCTAGGCATGTTCATTTTACCACAGATAGCCTTTATTAACAAAGAAATAAGAGAAGATTAAATAGGCAGTATACGTGATAATTACAATTAATATACTTTAATTGATTGACAAGTATGAATATGCGTGTTATTCTAATAAAGATTGTGAAAGAAATTTGAATAAGAGAGGATATTTAATGAAAAATATTATGTTTAAGGATTTGCCAATATCTGAAGAGATATTAAATGCCACTATTGATATGGGTTTTGAAACAGCGACGGAGGTTCAAGAAAAAACTATACCATTACTTATGAATGGTCAAGATGTCGTTGCTCAATCTCAAACGGGGACGGGAAAAACTGCTTCTTTTGGAATACCTTTAATCGATATTATTGACGATTCACCAGGGATACAAGGTTTAGTAGTATGCCCAACTAGAGAACTTGCATTGCAAGTTGTAGGTGAAATGAAGTCATTATCAAAATATAAGAAAAATGTTAATATTGTAGCTGTTTATGGCGGCGCTTCTGCGAATAAGCAGATCAACAATATTAAAAAAGGTGCCAACATTGTTGTTGGAACACCAGGAAGAATTATTGATTTAATCGGAAGAAAATCTCTAAAATTAGGCGGCTTGAAAATGGCTTGTTTAGATGAAGCAGATGAAATGTTGAATATGGGGTTTATTGATGATATTGAAAAAATATTAGATAATACACCAAGTAATCGACAAACGATTCTATTTTCAGCAACAATGCCAAGTAAAATAAGAAATATTGCTAGAAATTATCAAGTGAAACCGCATACAGTGAAAATTAAAAGAAAAAATTTAACTGTAGACAAAATTAATGAATATACGATGTTCCTTAAAAAAGGACAGAAGAAAGATATGTTAATTAGAATGCTAGAAATCGAAAACCCAAAACAATCTCTAACATTTTGTAATACAAAACGAATGGTAGATAAATTAGTTTTAGAATTGCAACAAGATGGGTTTAAAGCAGACTTCTTACACGGAGATTTAAAACAATCTCAACGTGATGCAGTTATGAATAAATTCAGAACTGGTAAAGTAAGACACTTAATTGCTACGGATGTTGCTGCTAGAGGTATTGATGTAGATGATATTGAATTAGTAGTTAATTACGATTTACCGCAAAACCAAGAATACTACGTTCATAGAATTGGCCGTACAGGTAGAGCAGGACGTATGGGTAAAGCGATTACATTTGTTTATAGTGGAGAAAGAAGAGATTTAAGAAGCTTAGAACGATATACTAAATCTAAAATGGAAGTTATGGATCCACCTTCTTATAAATCATTACAAAAGGCTAAAGAAGATCGATTATATATTGAGTTAACAGACTTGATTAAAGCCCATGATGATGACCAAAATTTGGAGATATACAAGCGTTTATTAAAAGATGGTTATTCTAATGAAGATATTACATTAGCACTACTTGATAAAGTATTAAACGTAAAAGCTGAAAAGAAAGAAGAAAAAGTTAAAAATGCAAATAGATTTGCTAACACAGGTGCTGAACCAGGAATGGTTCGATTATTTATGAATATTGGTAAGATTCATAAAATAAAAGTAGGAGATATTTTAGGGGCCGTTGCAGGCGAAGCAAATATTTCTGGAAAAGTTGTTGGATCGATAGATGTATTCAAGGCTTTCTCATTTGTTGAGGTGCCAATGGATGCAGCTTTAACCGTTATTAATAGCTTAAAAGGTGTTAATATGAAAGGCGTTTCATTAAACGTTGAGCCAGCGAATCCAAAATAAAGCAACTAATCCACTTATATTGATAAGTGGATTTTTTTATGCTCACTAATATTAATCATCACAATACTGTATTTGTTACAACAGATATGATATACTAAAATAAAATTAGAAACTGATGAGAAAGAGGCTTTATGGATACTAAAGACTTAACAAAAGGAAATCTTTTAACACACTTAAAAAACATAGCAATCCCTGCAAGTATTGGCTACCTTTTTAATACTTTATTTAATGTAATTGATACTTTTTATGCAGGAAAATTAAGTACGGAAGCTTTATCTGGTTTAACGGTATCTTTCCCAATCTATTTTATAATTATTGCTTTAAGTGTTGGTATTGGACGTGGTGCAACAGCTTTGATGTCAATTGCTTTAGGGCGTAAGGATAAAAAAGAATTTAATATATTTGCATACAATGCTTTTGCAATAGGAATCCTAACGAGTATCATATTAATTTTGTCATCTAAATTCATCGTTCCAATACTTTTTGATTTAACTGGTTCTGCTGGTAAAGCGAAAGATTTAGGTGTCATGTATACAGAAATGATTTTTTTTGGTGCTTTTTTCTTCATATTAAATTATATATTTAATGCAATTCTAACGGCACAAGGAAATACAAAGCCTTTTAGAAATTTTTTAATCATAGGTTTTTTTATGAATTTAATACTTGATCCTGTATTAATTTTTGGTTGGTTTGGAATACCTAGACTTGGAACCACTGGTATTGCCTTAGCAACAGTGATTGTACAAATCATAGGGAGTATCTATTTATTCACAAAAATAATCGAAAGTGAAGCTTTTACTATAAAATATTTTAATAAAGATGTTTTTGAGTTTAAAATAATAAAAGAACTATTACAACAAAGTGTGCCTGCTACCTTAAGCATGTCAACAATTGCTTTAGGAGTATTTGTAATTAATTATTTTGTGTTGAGTTTTGCAGGGGATGCAACAATGGGCGGTTATGGTGTCGGTGTCAGAGTAGAACAGTTAGTTTTACTACCAGCCTTAGGTATCAACGTAGCTGTTTTAAGTGTTGTTGGACAAAACTATGGTGGAAATAATTTCAGTAGAATTAAAGATATGAGTGCCCTGGCTAAAAAAATAAGTGTATCATTAATGGTGATCGGTGGTCTTGTGATATTTCCGTTAGCCGAAATACTTGTTAAATTGTTTAATTCAAATCCTTCAGTAATAAAAGCGGGCAGTACATATCTAAGAATTGAAATATTAACCCTTCCTGCTTATGCAATTATTAATATTGTCATTGCCTCAATGCAAGGCATCAAAAAGCCAAATATTGCGGTCTACATTGGATTTTACCGACAGGTTTTAATGCCACTCATAATTTTCAATTTGTTAGGTAATGTATTAGGGCTAGAAGTTTTAGGTATTTGGTGGGGGATTGTTATTATTAATTGGTCGGCTGCAATCCTTTTAATTATTTATGAAAATTATAGGTTCAAAAAAATTGAATAAAAAATAGCAATGGTAAAAACCATTGCTAGATTAATGTTGAAAAGTTTCAAGTAAACGTTCAGCAATTTGAACTGTGTTTGTCGCAGCACCTTTTCTAATGTTATCAGCAACTACCCACATATTTAAACCGTGTTCCACACTGAAGTCTCTGCGTATTCTTCCAATATAGACTTCGTTAGTATTTTCTGCCATTGTTGCTAATGGGTATAGATTTTTTGAAACATCATCTACTAATTTTACACCTTCAGCTGATGCATATATTTTAAAGATATCATCCATTTCAAAGGATTTTTTAAGTTCAATATTAATTGATTCACTATGTGCATAATAAACAGGGACACGAACAGCTGTTGCTGTTATTTTTATTGAATCATCTTCTAGAATTTTATGTGTTTCATTAATCATTTTCATTTCTTCTTTTGTATACCCATTGTCCATAAACACATCAATGTGTGGGATACAATTATTGGCAATAGGATGCGGATAAGCCTTATTTTGAACATTCCCTTTTAATCCTTCTTCTAAATCAGAAACCCCTTTAACACCCGAACCGGATACTGACTGATAAGTTGAGAAAACTATACGCTTAATTCCGTATTTTTCATGTATTGGCTTCAAAGCAACCATTGCTTGAATAGTAGAGCAATTTGGATTAGCAATGATACCATTGTGTTCCTTAATTGCCTTCGGATTAACTTCAGGAACGACTAAAGGCACGTTGGGGTCCATACGGAAGGCTGATGAGTTATCAACTACTACAACGCCATTTTCAGCGGCAATAGGTGAAAACTTAAGACTGATTTCTCCGCCAGCAGAGAAAAGTGCGATATCAATATCACGATCAAATGATTTTTCTGTTAATGCTTCTACAGTATATTCTGTACCTTTACATATTAGTTTTTTACCTGCGGATCTTTCTGACGCAAATAAGTATAAATTTTCATAGGGGAAATCTCGTTCTTCAAGTATTTTTAAAAAGGTTCTTCCGACCATACCAGTGGCACCAACTATAGCTAAATTAATATTTTTCATTTATTCTACCTCCAAATTAAGTTATAATAATAGAAACTAAGTAAATATATTTTTATCATAATATCATCTGTCATGTTAATCGTCAATGAAAAGGAGCTATTTATGAAAATTGATCAAGAAATTAAAGCCTTAGAAGATTATGCTATTAAGCACAGACGTGGCTTACATAAAATTCCAGAACTTGGCTTTAATGAATATAAAACAAGTCAGTATATTAAAAGTGTTTTAAAAACTTTGGGTATACCTTATAAAGAAAGTGCTAAAACAGGTGTTTTGGGATTTATCAATAAAAATAAAAAGAAAACAATTGCTTTCAGGTCAGATATGGATGCGTTAAATATAAAGGAATTAAATGATATTTCTTATAAATCAACTATTAAGGAAAATATGCATGCTTGTGGACATGATGGCCATATGTCTATACTTTTAACTTTTGCAAATTATTTAAAAAAACATGAAGAAAATTTAAATGTAAATGTTTTGTTGATTTTTCAACCGGCGGAAGAAGGTCCAGGTGGCGCGGAAGTTCTTATTAAAGAAGGCTTAATTGAAACCTATGGCATTGACGAAATTTATGGTACCCATTTATACCCAAGTATAGATGAAGGTAAAATTGGTTTGCGAAAGGGGCCAATGATGGCATCTGTTGGCGAATTTAAAATTACGCTTTATGGAAAAAGTTCTCATGGTGCTATGCCACATTTAGGCATTGATACTATTGCAGTTGCTTCGCAGTTCATTATGCAGATTCAACGCATTATCAGTCGAGAAATCCATCCAACGACGTCTGGCGTTGTATCTATTGGGAAAATAGATGGGGGCACACGAAGGAATATTATTGCAGAAAAAGTTGAGATGTTTGGAACCATTAGAGCATTTGATGCTGAAACCAATGCATTTATTCAAAAAAGAATTAAAGATATATTAGAGGGGCTAAAGTTGACATATGCTATTACATTCGAAACGGATTTTAATGATATGTATCCCGTTGTCAATAACGATTCAGAAATGGTAGAGGATTTTATAAAGGCTAATGGTGAAGAATTTATAGAAGAGATACCATTACAAATGATTTCTGAAGATTTTTCATATTATCAGAAAAAAATTCCGGGTTTGTTTGTTTTTTTAGGTGTAAGAAATCAAGGGAAAGGCTTTATCAATGGATTACATAATTCTAAATTTAATTTTGATGAAAAAAACCTTTTAGTTGGTGTTCAAAGTTATATTAATGTAATGAAATATAAAAATTATTTGGAGGATTAGATGAAACAGTTAAAAGGTAATAATTATGATCTTTTAGGCGTTAATGTATTATTTATGTTGCTTGGGTTAGTTTTTTTAACTTTTGGTGCATATATACAATCAGTAAATTTTGATATTGGTATTTTTGTTACAGAGTATTTTATTGTTTTATTACCTGTATTTGTTTATGGGTATTATAAAAAAGTGGATTTTAAAAATGCTTTACGATTAAAACCATTAAAATTAGGTGTTTTCTTAAAAATTATAGGTTTAAGTTTATTCTTAATACCTATCATTGGTTTTGGAAATATCTTAGTAACAATGCTATTAAATTTTTTCGATTTAGTCATTGTTTATGATATGCCAACAGCTCAAGGCATCGGAGATTTTTTTAAGTATTCTTTTTTAATAGCTATATCAGCTGGTATTTGTGAAGAAATATTTTTTAGAGGAATGGTATTAAATGCTTATGAAAAGCACACAAATAGAAGATTTGCTTTTTTTATGAGTGCAATTTTATTTGGGGTATTTCATTATAATATTCAAAATTTAGTTGGACCAATTTTATTAGGATTTATTTTTGCATATTTGGTGTATATAACGGATTCTATACTATCAGCAATCATTGCCCACGCGATTAACAATTGGGTATCTGTTATTGCAGGGTTTATATTGAATAATTATGGTTCTGAGTTAACGGAAATAACACAGAATCAAGCAAACTTTTCTTCGGCAGATATGATTTTAGGAACGATTATGATGGGTGCTTTTGCAAGTGTTTCTCTTTTAATTATTTTATTATTTTTAAGGTCTATAAAAAATGATTGTCTAGTCTTAGAAGATAACAAAGAGATTTTCATTGATTCGAAACCTTATTTTATTGTGAGAAGAAAGAAAAAAGGTCTAATCGTCAGTAGAAATGATTTGAATTATTTAAAGATGAAACCAAAAGAATTATTTGAACATTTAGTTTTTATTAAAAACGAGGAAATAAAGCGGATCAATATTCGAAGTAATGAGAAAATACTAGCTAAGAATAATATTAAAATCAATCCATATAAAATATTTCCAATTGGTGTTTCATTTGTTGTTTATTTTTTCTATACCATTGTTGTATGGAAAAGTTTTGGATTGATATAAAAGGGTGATAGTAATGCAATATCAGAATTTTGCAGAAATATATGATTATTTAATGAATAAAGAAGATTACGATTTATGGGTTGATAATATTATTAAGATTTTTAAAAAATATAATTTTCAACCGCGTAAAATATTAGAACTTGCCTGTGGCACTGGCAATATAACCACAAGACTTTATGAGAAAGGCTATAGTATTATTGGAACAGATATATCAGATGCCATGTTAGAAGTAGCTAATGAAAAAACAATTGATCAGAATTTACGTATCAGATTTATCAATCAAGATATGAGAAATATTACTTACAATAAAAAAGTTGATTGTGTGCTATCTATTTGTGATGGTATGAATTATATTATTACTCAAGATGATTTAATTGATACATTTACCTCAGTTGCTAATATTCTTAACCCAAAAGGTTTATTTATATTTGATTTATCCACAGTCTATAAATATGAAAGTATTATTGGGAATAATGTTTTTAACGAAAATTTTGAGTTTTTTTCATATGTATGGGATAATGAATATAATAGAACAGAACATTTATTAACTTTCAATTTAACAATTTTCATTAAAAACCAAGAGCATTTATTTGAACGGTTCATTGAGGAGCATAAACAAAGGGCTCATGAGGTGAATGAGATCAAGAAAATTTTAGATAAGGATTTTGAGTTATTAGGAATTTTTAGTGAAGATGGCTTAGAAGAAGTAAAAGACACTGATGAACGAATCTTTTTTGTAGCCCGAAGGAAATGAGGGAAAATGAAAAACACATTAATTACAGCATTAAGTAAAAACAAAGAAGTAAGATTATTGATGATTGATTCAACGGAAATGGTAGAAGCTGCAAGAAAGACTTACAATATGTCACCAGTTTCTATTGCTGCATTGGGCCGAAGCATTACAGCAGGTTCATTAATTGGAAAAACTTTAAAAAATAATAATGATCAATTAACATTACAAATTAAAGGCAGTGGCGCAATTGAAACAATTATTGCTGTGGCTAAATCTGATGGTAAAGTTAAAGGATATATTTCAAATCCACATGTAGAAACAAAAATTAACGAAAAAGGAAAATTAGATGTTGGCGGGGCTGTTGGTAAAGAGGGCGATTTATATTTAATTAGAGATTATGGGTTGAAAGAACCGTATATTGGCCACTCAAAATTAGTGAGTGGAGAAATTGCGGAAGATTTAGCAAGTTACTTCATGCATTCTGAACAACAACCAACGGTTTTTTCTTTAGGTGTTTTTGTAAATAGTGAAGGTATTGTTACTTCAGCTGGTGGATTATTAATTCAACCCTTGCCCGACGCTTCAGAAGAAACACTAAAAAAAATAGAAGAAGCAATGGCATCACTACCACCGATTTCAACTTTAATCAAAGATGAAAAAGATCATGGGTTAGATGAAGTTGTTAATAAATATTTTGCTGCTTTGGAATTTCGAGTAACTGAGAAAAGTGACACAGGCTTATATTGTGATTGTTCTAAGGAACGAATGAAAGAAGCTTTGGTCAGTTTGGGTAAAGATGAATTAGAAGAGATGATAGTTGAAGATGGTGGCGCGGAGATTCACTGTCATTTTTGCAATACGAATTATGAATTTACTGGCGATGAATTAAGAGAAATTATAAAAAATTAGGAGATAATATGGATAAAGTATTAATAGTAGATCAAGTGATTCCTATAATAAAAAGAATAAAAAAAGCTTGTAGCTATATGAATCTCTTTTTCTTTGAGGCAAAAAGTGAATATGAAGCAGTTAATACTTTTTTAGAGAATCGTGAAGAAATTTCATTGGTAATCATAGATATTGCTATGAATAATTTTGATGGCTATCGAATCTTATCTAAAATCAGGCATATTGATAGTCAAGTTAAAATTATTGTTTTGACCTCTCTTAATACAAGAAAATATTTTGTTAGTTGTTTAAAAATTGGAATAGATGATTATATTTTGAAACCCTTTGATAACGAATTTTTAAAAGAACGAATCAAGCATAGCCTACCGGTTCATGATCAACCAATAGATACTGTTAGTCAGGGGATTCTCAAAGATTATTTCAATAAATATTATTCTATAACCTTAGAAAACAATACCAAATTATTTGTCATTTTAGGTGTGTTTTATTCAAAAGCTAAGGATAATACTATATCACTTATCAATAACAAATCTATTGATATTGATGCGTTAAAGGCTATTGAAGAAACACTTTATGAAAAGTCACTTTTTTTAGATTATAAAAATCAATCCTTTATTGGTATTATTCCAGACCTTAAAATAAGTGAGGTCACCCAATTAAGGAAAGAAATTAGAGAAATAGTTTCTGAAAAGAAAATTAATTTTATCTATCAGAGTATATTGTTACCAAATCGAAACGATGAATTGGTTAGTTTCAACTCATTATTAAAAGAACTTGAAGAGAAAATATTCAAAGAGATTAAATTTAATTACTCAAATGTTAATAACATTAAAGATTTTTAATTTAATCAATTAATTCCTTGCAATATTCTTACGTCACCTTTATAATATTAAAAAAATGTAATAATGACTAAGATGAGGACATGTAAATACACCCCCTTACACAAGAGAGTTAATGGTTGGTGAAAATTAACAGACAGTATTTATTCTACCTCTAAGTCGCTTAGGTTAAAAACTTAAGCCGTTAAATGCGTTAAATTTTGAGACAAATTAAGGTGGTACCGTGAATAATTCACCCTTATGCAAATAAGGGTGAATTTTTGTTTTTGAAAGGAGAATTATATGGATAAGAAAGTCTTAGTAGCAGAACGAATTGATGAAAACGCAGTTAAAGAATTAAAGAAACATGTAGCAGTCGTTGAAGGTTATGATTTAACCCAAGAGGAAATCGTTAATGTGATAAAAGATTACGATGGAATTATTATAAGAAGTGGAACAAATATTGATGATGAATTTTTAGAGGCAGCGAAAAAACTAAAAATTGTTGGTAGAGCAGGCAATGGTACAGATAATATTAATATTAATGAAGCGACAAAACGAGGTGTTATTGTTGCAAATACACCAGAAAGTAATACCATGTCAGCGGCGGAATTAACCACGGCGCATATTCTATCACAATCAAGAAATATTATTCAAGCCAATCAATCAACTAAAAAAGGTGAATGGAATAGAGCTAAATTTAAAGGGAATGAAGTTTACAAAAAGACATTAGGAATCGTGGGTCTGGGTAGAATTGGGGCTTTAGTAGCAAAGCGTATGCGTGCATTTGATATGAAAGTAATCGCTTATGATCCATATATTCGTGAGAACCGCTTTAAAAGATATGATGTTGAAAAATGTGAAACTTTAGAAGAACTCATTGAAGCCTCAGATTATATTACAGTGCACACACCTAGAAATAAAGAAACTTATCATATGATTAACGAAACCCATTTACCACTGATGAAAAAAGGCGTCAGACTGACAAATGTGGCACGAGGGGGTATTATTAAAGAGGCAGCCATTAAAAAAGGATTAGATGAGAATATTATTGCTAGTGCTGCCATTGACGTTCACGAAGAAGAACCTTGTAATGTAAATAATCCCTTATTTGACTTTGATCATGTTTCAGTAACACCACATTTAGGTGCTTCAACTATAGAAGCACAAGAGAATGTCGGTATGAATGTTATTGAACAGGTTATAAAAGCACTAAACAATGAAATAGTCCCCAATGCATTGAATATACCTACCATGAACCGGAAAGATTTAGAGTTAACAGAGCCATATATTAAAATAATGGAAAAATTAGGTAAAGTATATTTTCAAATTTCTAAGAAACCAGTATCATTAGTGGAAATTGAATACTGTGGTAAATTAGCAAATATGAACAATAGATTAGTAACCCTTTCATTTATGAAAGGCTTATTAGAAACAGTATCAGACCATCGCGTAAACTATATTAATGCAGATATTGTAGCGAAGAAAAGAGGTATCGTTATAAATGAACGGCAAAATGATGAATTTTATAATGGACATACAGAATTCGTAAAAGTAAAAATAAAAAATGGTAATACAGAATTAACCATGGGCTGTACCGTTTCTTCTAAAAATGAAGGTAGACTAGCAGAATTTGATGGTTATGAAGTTGATATAGTACCAGGTGAATTTTTGTATATTATTAAAAATAATGACATTCCAGGTGTCGTTGGTCTTGTTGGTAATATCTTAGGCGAATCTGGAACCAATGTTGCGACAATGCAGTTGGGCAGAAAAGAAAATGATGATAAAGCAATGATGATTATCAACACAGATTCAGCACCAAGAAAAGATGTTATAGAAAAATTACTAGCCCATGATAATATAAAGTTTGCTAAAGGAATTGTATTATAAGATTGACTCAGTTTTACTTCTTTGGTATAATCATCACAATTGAATAAAATTAGTTATTGGGCAAACATATCGTAAGGTATGGACGCAAAGCCAAGGGACCTCTAAAAAGGTTAGCCGGTTGTATAAATTAGACCCAATTTGGGTCTTTTTTAATGGGAGGGAAAAATGAGTAATATTTTAATAGTAGATGATGCAATTTTCATGAGAAGAATCATTTCGGACGTTTTAAAAAAGAATGGATTTAATGTTGTTGGAGAAGCTAGTAATGGATTAGAGGCAATTCAAAAATACGAAGAATTAAAACCAAACTTAGTTCTAATGGATATTACTATGCCAGAAAAAAATGGTATTGAAGCTGTTAAAGAGATTATAGCAATGGATCCTGATGCAAAAGTAATCATGTGCTCAGCAATGGGACAAGATAGTATGGTTAAAGAATCTATTGTTGCTGGCGCAAGGGATTTTATTGTCAAACCTTTTCAATCTGATGATATTTTAAAGAAAGTAAAAAATTTAATAAGAATTGGTTAATATGATTATGAAATTTAAGTGCATCTATGGATGCACTTTTTTTAGTATTATGATATGATAGATGTAAAGGTAAAGTAAATAAGGGGGAAAAATGTTATATAAAAAAGAATTAGAAAATTTAAAAGCATATGTACCTGGTAAACCGATAGAAGCGGTTAAAGAAGAATTCGGATTAGATGAGATCATTAAACTTGCTTCTAATGAAAATCCATTAGGACCTTCTCCAAAAGCGATTCAAGCCATTAGAGATGAGGCACCTAAGGTAAATATTTATCCGGATACTAATGCGACAGAACTAAAGAAAAGTATTTGTGAGAAATATGGTGTTGATAAAGACCAAATTATTTTAGGTAACGGTGGAGAAGAAATTATCAAGTTACTGGGTATGACTATTATTAATCCTGGTGATGAAGCAATTATGGCAACACCATCATTTGCACTATATGATATTGCAATTTCACATATGGGTGGCGTACCAGTTAAAATTCCTTTAACAAATGATTTCAAACATGATTTCAAAAAATTTGTTGATGCAATTAATGAAAAAACTAAAATAATTTTTGTATGTAATCCAAATAATCCAACAGGGAATATAATGACGAAGGAAGAAGTTAAGTATTTAGTTGAAAATACTCCTGATGATGTATTTATATTATTAGACGAAGCTTATTTTGAATTTGCAATAAAAAATAAAGATTATCCTAATGGTTTAGATATTCTAAAAAATAGAAAAAATACTATTGTTTTAAGAACATTATCTAAGGTTGCTGGTATTGCTGGGGTTCGAATTGGATATGCCTTTTCAAATCCTGAATTAGTTAAGCAAGTGAGTAAAGCAAAAGGTGTATTTAATGTGAATCGTTTGGCACAAGCAGCTGCAGTAGCGGCATTAGCTGATGAAGAACATATTAATAAAACCGTAGCGTTAAATTATGAATCATTAGAATTAATGACAAATTATTTTGATGAGTTAAATTTAAATTATGCTATTCCCAATGCAAATTTTATTTTTGTAGATCTAGGAGTAGATTCACATATGGTATTTGATAAATTACAAAGAAAAGGTATCATTATTCGACCGGGTTTCTTATGGGGGCATGATACTTTCATTAGAATTTCTACAGGTACGATTACCCAAACTGAAGCTTTAATTCACGCTTTGAAAGAAATAATATAATTATAAAGGATAATTTTTTTATAAAATATTGATTAAAACATAAAATATTGGGTACTAATATTTAGGTTATGGAGTTAATAAGGAGATGTTTTATGTTAAAAGCTTATTATGATAATATGTTACTATCAGCGACGGACGATTATGTTATTAAGGATGGACATTATTTTTTCCCACGTGAAAGAGTCAATTTTAGTTTATTAGTTAAAAGTAAAACACATACACAAGCACCACATTTAGGAAAGGCTAATTTCTATGACTTAAAAACAGATCGGATCCATGCAAAAGATATTGCTTGGTATTATCCAAATACGGATTCTACCGAAAAGAAATTAGAAAATTTCATAACATTTAACAGTAAGCTAGATAAAATTGATGTTATTAACACAGATTAGGAGGACTAATGATAAGAATAATTGCAGATTCTACCTGTGATTTGTCAGATGATATCGTTGAAAAATATAATATTGGTATTGCACCACTAACAATTAATATTAGTGGGAAAGAATACCGAGATAAAGTAGATATTCAACCTGACGAATTTTATTCAATGATGGAAAGTTTTGATGAACCGCCGACAACTTCGATGCCAAATCCTGTTGAATTTATTAGATTATTTGAAGAAAGTGTATCAGAAGGCTATGACAAAATTCTTTGTATATGTATGTCAAGCGGTACCAGTGGTTCTTATCAGTCGGCAATCATTGCTAGAGATGATTATTTAGAAAAGCACAAGGATGCAAAAATATATGTTGTAGATTCTAAATGTATGAGCCATGGCTCTGGTTATTTGATTTTAAAAAGTGCAATATTAAGAGAAAAAGGCGCAAGTTTTGAAGAACTTGTTGATTTTAACGAAATGTATAAAACAAATATCAAACATTTTTTAGCAGTTGATGATTTGGATCATTTAATTATGAGTGGTCGTTTAAGCAATGCCAGTGCAATGATTGGTAAATTACTCCGATTAAAACCTATTATGACTATGCGTCAAGGCAAAGGCGCAATTGTTGCTAAGGAACGGGGTAAAAAAAGAGTTTTAAAACATTATGTTAAAGAATACAAACGAAGAGTTTATGAAAACTTTAATAGTTTTATTATTATTGGATACACTTCTGATATACAAGTAGCAAATAACTTGAAAAAATTATTTTTAAAAGAAGTCGATTTTGATGGCGATATTTACATCATGCAAATGGGTGTTTCTGTAGGAACTCACGTGGGTTTAGGAGCAATTTCAATGTATTTCATTGAAAAGGATCACTTAAAAACTGGATTGATGAAAAGTGAAATTGACAAAATTTTGGAAAAGAAAAATGACTTTATTCAAAAATTTAAAAAATAATGTAAAATCTAGCACTCATTCGAGTGCTTTTTTTAATTATAATTATGATTCCCTCAAAATTTGTTATATAATATATACTAATATTTAACAAATAGATTTTGGGGGGATTATTTGAGTATAAATAGTTTAATTGAAGACATTATAAAGGAATCAAAGATACATATTAGGAATGGAAACGTAGCAACTTACATTCCTGAATTGGGGAAAATAGATAAAAACATTTTAGGTATTTCTATAACAGATATTCAAGGAAATATCTATAATGCGGGGAATACGGATGTTAAATTTTCACTGCAGAGTATTTCAAAGCCCATTGTACTACTTTTAGCTTTAATGGAAAATGGGGAAGAAATTTTTAATAAAGTTGGCATGGAACCCACAGGTGATCCTTTTAATTCAATGTTAAGATTAGAAACCTTTGATACAGGCAAACCTTTAAATCCTATGATCAATGCTGGTGCGATAACAGTGGCTTCAACGATTAAAGGTGCCAATCTAATGGAAAAAATTAATAAAATACTTTATTTAGTAAGATTATTATCGAATAATGATACGATTAAAATAAATGATAAAGTATTTCAAAGTGAATTAAGAACAGGTCATCGCAATCGAGCAATTGCTTATTTTTTAAAGGATAATGGAATCATTGAAGGCAATGTGGATGATGCCTTGGCTTTGTATTTTAAACAATGTTCTATTGAAGTAACAACTAAAGACTTAGCAAATATTGCCCTGGTTTTGGCGAATGATGGTGTTGATATTAAAAGCAATAGACGATTAATACCATCAAATTATGCGAACCTTGTAAAGTCTTTAATGTTAACTTGTGGAATGTATGACCATTCTGGAGAATTTGCTTCTACTGTTGGTTTTCCAGCTAAAAGTGGTGTTAGTGGAGGTATTCTAGGTGTTGCACCGAGAAAACTTGGTATTGGCGTTATTGGGCCAGCACTAGATGTAAAGGGCAATAGTATTGCCGGCATAAAAATGCTTGAAAAATTGTCTGATGTTTTAGATTTAAATATATTTAAATAGTATTAGAGGTGCTAATATGCAGAACGTTAAAAGTCTATTAGAAAAAGGCAATAGTTTAATCTATAATGATGTAGAACAAGCAAAAGAGATTTTTGATCGTGCTAAGAAATTAGCAAAAACGATTCAATGGGAACAAGGCCAACTTAAAGCTGCATTATATTTAGCAAAGTTAAATTATTATACTGAAGGTTTTAATGAAACATTAAATGAAATGCTTCTCATAGAAGAAAAAACAATTCAAAAAAACTATACTGTACTTTTGGCTGAAATAAAAAAAGAACTTGGGAATCTAAATTATAATAATAGAAATCTTGGCATCGCTTTAAATTATTATTTTGATGCATTAGAAATTTTAGAAAATAGTAATGAAACTCTAAATTGGAAAATTCTAAATAATATTGGTATGATTTATTCTGATTTAGAAAAATATGATGATGCAAAGAAGTACTATTTAGATGCCTTAAATGTTCACAATAGGTATGAAAACCAATTGAATATTATATTATTCACTAATATTGGCTCAATATACAAAAATATTGGTGAATACAAAGTTGCAAAATCATATTTTGAAATTGTCATAGAAACAGAAAAAAATTCAACAAATAAAAATATTTTATACATCGCATTGAATCATATAGCTTTAGGGGAGATATATTTTATTGAAGGTGATATAAGCAAAGCAAAAATGTGTTTTGAACAAGGCATTGAAGATTTGTTGAATTATAATAATATATTTCCTTATGTTAAATATCTATTGAAGTATTGTGAGTTCTTAGTAATGGAAGACGATTCCCTTGCTAGTGAGATGATTGAATTGGGAATTGAATATTCAAAAGGAAACAACAATTTTAGATTACTTTCTAATTTTTTGGAATTAAATGGTGATTTGTATAATTCTAAAGAAAATCAATTAGCTATGTATTATTACAAGCGAAGCATTTTTTATTCAAAAAAAGCTTTAAATCGATTGAATAGTATTCAAATTTCCCAAATAAATCAGTTTAAACAAATAAATGAACAAGAATCAAAATATATGATGCTAACAAGAGAGTATCAAAAAATAGAAAAAATAAATGAAATTGGTTTAAGTTTCATGGAAACCTTAGATTTAGAAATAGTCTATAAAAAAATATACGATAATTTTAGTAAAGAAATGGGTTTTGATAAGTTTGGGATTGCACTTTTTGATGAGAAAAGCAATAAATTGACTTATGAATATTTTATACAAGCAGGCAAGCGTTTCGAACCCTTTACATTATATTTAACAAAAATGGATACAATAGCAAATTATGTGGTTAAAAATAAAAAATCTGTTATGATAAAAAAGTATTCCAAAGAATATAAAAAGTATATTAAGCATGGTTATCCAAAACCAATTAAAGGTGCATTTGACCAAGAATCAATTATTTATATTCCTTTGGTTACGAAGGGTAAAGTAATTGGTACTTTTTCGGTTCAAACGGATCATGAAGCAGCATTTAATGAAACGGATTTTGAATATTTAAAATCTCTATCATATTTCATTACAAGTGCTATTAATAATGCTATTATCAGAGAAAAACTTGAAGACATCAATTCTAGATTAGATAAGATGGCAAAATTAGATGATTTAACGGATCTTTATAATAAGCGAGAATTTTTAAATTTAGCACAGTTAGAACTTAAATCTGCAATCAGAAATCAAACGCCTATTAGTTTATTAATGATTGATATTGATTATTTTAAAGAATACAATGACTCTTATGGTCACATGGCTGGAGATGAAGTTATTATAAAAATCTCTGAAATATTAAAGAATGTATTTAGAAGAGAAAATGATTATATTAGTCGTTTCGGTGGTGACGAGTTTATTGTGTTTTTACCTAGTATTGATCATACTGGATTAATAAATGTAATTAGTATACTTCAAAAAGAAATTAATGAAATGCATATTAAACATGAAAACTCACCATATAATCGCTTAACAGTTAGTATTGGTGGTGTTTTTGCTTACCCAAGTTTAGATTTAACAATTCAATCACTTATTGAAACCGGTGATAAGATGATGTATAAAGTGAAACAAAAGAAAAAGAATAATTATGATGTGACAACATTAGGTGATAGCGCATGTTAAAAAAGGACTATTATAAAAATATATATGGATTTATTCATCAAGGCATTATTGTTTTTGATGAAAACAATAAAGAAGTAGAGTATGTAAACAATGAATTTATTACCTATTTAAGTTTTAATGAAAAAGACATTGATTTTAATTTATGTGAAAAATTAGAAGGTGTTTTCTTAGAAAGATCAAAAGTAGTTATACAAGGACAAGTAAAAATTGTATTTATTCTATTAAATGATAATATATCGAAAAAGTTATTAAAAAAAGGGCCCATGGTTATTTTTACATGGATGAATAAAAAAAATTGGCCAACAACTTTTGTTAGTGAAAATGTTAAAAGAATCTTAGGTTACTCAGTTGAAGATTTTACAGAGGGAAATATATTTTATTCTGATATCATTTACGCTGAGGATTTAGACCGCGTGTCAAAAGAGGTAGAAAACGCAATAAAAAATGATAAAGAATTATTTTATCATGAACCTTATCGACTAATTTCAAAAAAGGGAAATCTGATTTGGGTTTCAGATTTTACCGTAGTGATTAAAAATTACGCTAATGAAATAATAGGATTTCATGGTTATATTAATAATATAAATGAACTAATGAAAGTTAGAAATGCATTAACTGAACAAGAAGAAGAAGTAAAGAAATTATTAACGCCGCTGATTTAGGCACCTGGGAATGGGATTATGAAACCGGTGAAATTATTCATAATGATAAATGGTTTGAAATGTTAGGTTATAACCCAGAGAATTTTAAAAATGTTGATATAAATGATGTGATTTCTCATCCAGATGATTTAAAAAAAGCGCACATCGAATTACTAAGACACATCGCTGGTGAAAAACCTTATTATGAAATTGAAAGAAGAATTAAACGCAAAGATAATAGCTATGCCTGGATTTTGGATAAAGGACGTATTATTAAATATCTTAAAGATCAAACACCGAAAAAGATTTTTGGTGTTCATGTTGATATTAGTCAGCAAAAAATCATTGAAGAACAATTTAAACTTTTTATGAATAGCGCTGAGGAGATTTTTGTAATTTTGAATAATGAGTTGAGTATAATAGAGATTAATAAAGCGGCACTATCATTAATTTCTCAACCTATAAATAGAGAAGAAGTTCTTGGGAAGACAATCCAAGAAGTTTTCCCTTTTTTGTCAGATGAACTGATTAATCATAAAGCGATAATTGACAAAGGTTATCATATGACAAAAATTGAAAAATATATAAAAAATGAAAACAACCAATTTTACGAATTCAATTTATTTAAAATTAATAATGAAATTGGTTTGATTGGGCATAATATTACGTCTACTGTCTTATATCAACAATCCATTGAACAAATGAATGAAAATTTCAATAAAATACTTTCTGCTTCGGCTTTTGGTGTTGTACTTGTGAACATGAATAGAAAAGTAAAATGGGCAAATGACCAGGCATTAAAGTTATTTGGTGTCGATGATTTTAGTGAAATAGAAGGTAAATATTGCCAAGATTTTATATGTATTAATAATGAAAAAGGTAAGTGTCCATTAGATGGTTTTTCTGATTATAAAACTGTTGAGTGCAAGATTAGAAATAAAAATGATCAACTAATTGAAGTAATGAAAAAGGCAACAATAATTGATTATGAAGATGAAAAAGTAGTACTGGAAAGTTTTATAGATATATCTGATCGAAAAGCGATGGAACGAAAACTTGAAGAAGAAACTGAACGATTAAAAAATATTTATAGAATAGCAAACATTGGAGTATTCGATTTTGATTTTATTGATAAACAATTTTATATGAATAGAAATCAATATAAAATCAGTGAAATACCTTTTGAAACACCAAAAAATAATTTAGTAAATATTCTGAAAAATAGAGTGGGCAATGAGAATTTTGATAAGCTCCAAAGTATTCCTAAAAATGGAAAGTTTTCATTTGAATTTGAATTTGAATTGAAAACCCCTTCTAAGAAGAAATATGTAAAAATCTACGGGAGTACAAAATCTGAATTTAAAGATCGATTTCATAGAATTATAGGGGCTTGTATTGATATAACAAATTTGAAAGAAGCTGAAAAAAAAGCATTGCAAGCAAGTCAAACAAAAAGTGCATTTTTAGCAAATATGAGTCATGAAATTAGAACCCCACTGAATGGTATTTTAGGTTTTACTGAAGCATTATTAGAAACGAATATGAATCCAAAACAAGTAGATTATTTAAATACTATAAAAAGTTCTGGCATTTCACTAACGGAAATAATTGAGGATATATTAAACCTATCTAAAATAGAAGCAGGTAAGATGACTTTATTAGAAACATTTATTGATCTTAGACAAATTGTTTCGGAAGCGATTGATATTTTAAAATTGGATTCCTATGAAAAGGGAATTAAACTGCTTTATAATATTGATATAGATGAAAATAGTCTTGTCAAAATAGATCCGGTACGTATTAAGCAAGTGATTATTAATCTATTAGGTAATGCAATAAAATTTACCAATAATGGGTCTGTAAAACTAAATATACAATTAAGTAATGATAAAAAATCATTATACTTTGAAGTGATTGATACTGGTATCGGTATATCTTTTGAAGATCAAAGAAAAATAATGGAATCTTTTTATCAAGGTGATCCGCAAATTACTGGAAATTATGGTGGAACAGGTTTAGGTTTAACTATTTCTAATAGAATATTAAATTTAATGGGATCAAACTTAGAAGTCACCAGTAAACTTGGACAAGGTAGTAAGTTTTATTTTGATATAGCAACTGAGATTAAATCTAGTGGTCATGATTTTAAGAAATCTTTTGACGCCAGGGTTTTAGTTATAGATTTTGATACTGTTTCAATGAATTCTTTAATTAAAAAAATAAATGGTATAGGTTATAAAACTATTTTTACAAATGATGTGATTGAAGGTATGAATATAATTAAGAATTCTTCGGACATCAATAAAATATTCATTAGTTCTGAATATAGTCCTGAAATTATCAACGATTTTTTAGACAGTTTACAACAATATAACAAAAATATTCATATTTATATATATTCATTTGAATTATATAACAATGATTTTATTCAAAGAAAATTTGAGACTTTAAAATATGAATATATTTCTAGACCATTGAGTAGAAAAAAAATTAGAAACATGATTGATGAAAACAGTGATACAAACAAAAAATCCTTGAACAATTCAATTCAAACCAATTATAAAGTGAAAATTCTCGTGGCGGAAGATAATAGTATTAATATGAAATTAGTTAAAACTTTTATAGGAAGTTTTTTATCAAATGTCGAAATATATGAAGCAATTAATGGTATAAAAGCAATAAGTATTTTAGAAGTTCAAAATATTGATTTGATTTTTATGGATATTCAAATGCCTTTAATGGACGGTATTGGAGCAACTAGAAGGGTTAGACGTTTTAATAAATATATACCAATTATCGGTTTAACTGCATTAACACAAGATGATGATGAGTTAAAGAGTAGGGCTGCTGGCATGAATGATTTTATTCGGAAGCCTATTTCTAGAAAAAAAATTTTTGAGGCCTTAGAAAAATGGCTTAATCGTGAATAGTAAGAACAAAAAAATGTCATTTAAAATGACATTTTTTTGGTTTAAATTAAATTATAAATTTTTCTAAATTTTCGTTGAGTAACTTTATTTTATTGTTTAAGTCTTTCGCAAGTGATGAAATAATTTCAATGGATTCATGCTGATTATCCATTGATGCATTAACTTCCTCAGATGCTGCAGCAGTCTCTTCAGTTACAGCAACAATATTCTCGATTTTAGAAGAAGCATTATTTTTTTGTTCTTCAATGATACTTATTTTAGCAGTAGATTCGTCAATCATTTGAACAATCCCATCAAGTGACTGTTTAATATCTTCAAAAGCATTTGAAACATGACTTGATGCTTCGACTTGTTTTGAGGTAATGTTTTCAACTGAAGTCATTGATTTTACAACTTCTTTAGAAGTTTTCTGTACTTTGTTAATCATCTGATTAATTCGACTAGTAGAATCAGAGGTTTCTTCTGCCAATTTTCGTATTTCATCAGCTACTACAGCAAAACCTTTACCTGCATCGCCTGCACGAGCGGCTTCTATAGATGCATTTAATGCTAATAGATTTGTTTGTTCTGCAATACGTGCAATGGTATCTGTGATACCAGTAATTGAAGTAATAACATCCGATAGTTCATCCGTTTGTTTAGCAGTTGATTTGATTAGTTCAACGGATTCATCTGTTTTATTATTTAAATTCTCAATAGCATTAACACCTTTTTCAGAATATTTATTAAGTTTTTCGGTTTCTCTTACTTGGTCTTGATTATAGTCTGTTAAGTCGTTTATTTCAGTAGCTAATAAAGACATAGATTTTGAACTTTCCTCAGCATCCATGGCTTGTTCAGTTGCGCCATGGGCAATTTCTTTAACTGCAGAAGTAACACCATTTGAAATCATTTTTAAGTCATTACCACTACTCGTTAAGTCTGAAGAAGCTTGATGAATATCTGAAGTAAGAGAAATGACGTCTTTTATTACATTGCCAAGTTCTTGTCTTAAATGTTCTAAGCCTTCAACGGCATTGTTGATTTCATTTGATCGCCCATTAATTTTAATAGGTTCTTTAAAATTCCCAGCGGCTAATAATTTGACTTTTGAAGTTAAAGCAATAATAGGTTTAGATATAAAATTAGCGAAAAGAATACTAATTGAACCTAAAACCAAAATTAGTCCAAAAGAAACCAATAATAATTTATTACGAGTTGTTCGAGTTGATTCCCTTGATATATTTTTTATATGCTCTTGTAGTTCACTAAAAGTCTCTCTAGATTTCTCAACACTTTCAATGTAATCATCTTTGTAATAAGTGCCAAATAATGCAAAGTCTAAGTCAGGTAAACGAGAAGCGATAGCAATTTTTTCGTCGTCATTATAAACGTATTCTATCCATTCAGTCTCTGTTTTATCACTTGTGGCATATTCTAATAAAGCAGGCGTTGAAACTTCTTTACCAATTTTATTAAAACTTTCTGGATCTGTCTTTCCTATATCTTCAGGATGGTTTAGTACAATACCTTCGTTATCAGATGAAAAAACATATCCTGTCTTACCAATTGAGTATTTACCAATTAAATTTTGTAAATCTGTTAACAATACATCGGCGCCAGTTACTCCGATGAAGTTACCTGAATCATCTGTAATTGCTTTAGCCGCAGTAATAACGAGTTCACCAGTATTAAAATCAATGTAAGGATTCGTCCAATTTAATTGATCAGGGTTCTTCTTAGCAAGTTCATACCAAGGTCGTGTTCTTGGATCATAATCAGTTGTATCCCAACCCGTGGCTGTGTATGTATTGCCGTCTTCATAACCAGTATACAAGAATAGAAGTAGACCTTCAGTTTGTTCTAGAGTATTACTTAAACTTTCCTCTAACCATGGAATAGAGTCTTCAGAAAGGTCACCTAACATAGCTTTTGCGTTAGGATCAGCTGATATAATTTTAGTTGCAAGTTCAGCTTCATTAAAATAACTTCTAACGGCATCTTTAATCACTTCCATTTGTTCTTCAGTAGCTTTTAATGTCATACTAATAATTGATTCTTCAAAAACTTGAGCAGTTTCGTCACCTTTTGAGTTAATTTCATCGCCAATGGTTACAACAGTATTTTTTAATGTTGTATTGGAAAATATACCTGTTATTGCAATAGCAATGACTATAAAAAGTATGAGTGTTATTGTAAATTGTGCTTTTAAACTCTTTAATAATTTCATTTAATCACCCCTTGTAAGTACCCATTCTTAATTGCACCTTACATAAATTATACAATGAATGTTACAAAAAAGCAATATTTAAAAAATAAATTAATTGTGACTATTGATTAATGAATTTTTTAGTTTTAACAGTTTATTTGATAAATCAACATAGTATTTATGAGGATTTTTTAGTCTTTTAACGCCAGGGTAAAGTGTATTAATTTCTTTTTCACAATGGTCTTTAATTGCACTTAATTTTGGCGTCTCATATACTTGTTTACCATCTTTAAATATTGGTACTAATAATTCTTTTGCTGAATATTCATTGGCTTTAAATGTTGTTTTATGACTAGGATAAAGTTCGTTGAAAAAAGTAATTTTCCTATTTGAATCAATATTCTCAGAAACAAGTGTTAATATATCAGCATAAGCCTTATCCTTAGCATCATATATTCTATAAACTTTTTTATCACCAGGATTCGTTAACTTAGTTGGATTATCACTTAATTTAATTTTATTCGTTACTGTTCCATCAGGTGTAATAATATATGCTAATTTATAAACAGTTCCAAAAACAGGAGAAGATTTAGATGTTGCAAAACGTTCGCCAATTCCAAAACCATCAATTTTAGCATTTTGGAATTTTAAGCTTTGGACTAGTTCTTCATCTAAAGAATTCGAAACAAATATTTTACAATCCGAATAACCAGCCTCATCAAGGATTTTCCTAGCTTTTTTAGATAAATCAGCTAAATCTCCGCTGTCAAGACGAATGCCTACAGGTGTTTTACCCAGAGGTTTTAAAACATTATTAAATGCTTTGATTGCATTGGGGATACCAGTTTTAAGAGTATCAAAAGTATCAACTAATAAAACAGCATTATCAGGATATGACTGACAGTAGTGCTCAAAGGCAGTATATTCATTTTGATACATCATTACATATGAATGAGCCATTGTACCAGATACAGGAATGCCAAATTTTTTGCCTGCTATTGTTGAACTGGTTGCATCAAATCCGCCAATATATGCGTATCTGGGAGCAAAGACGGGAATATCTAAACCTTGTGAACGTCGAGCACCGAATTCTAATAGTATATCAGTTTTAGCGATCTGTCTTGCAATACGATTGGCTTTCGTTGTAAATAAGCACCCTCTATTAACAACTAAAATTAAAAATGTTTCAATTAATTGAGCTTCTATTACTGGTGCTTTAACCTTTACTAAAGGTTCATTAGGAAAAATTACTGTTCCTTCTGGAATTGCCCAAATATCACCAGTAAATTTAAAATTCTTTAAATAATCAAGAAAACCATCACTAAATGTATCTAAGGACCTTAAATACTCTATATCTGAATCTGAAAAACTTAAGTTATTAATATAATTAATTATCTCTTCTGTACCACCCATGATAGAAAAATTGGCATGGTCTGGATTTTTTCTATAGAATAAATCAAATCCTGCTATTATATTTGATTTATCATGTTCAAAGTAAGATTGAGCCATTGTCAATTCATAAAAATCAGTTAATAAAGAGTGATTTGTTGTATCCAATCTATTCATAAATTCCTCCTATATTATTGTAGTTTAATCATTGGTTCTATTATATATAATTTTTGATAATATAGAAATATATAATTATAATTAGATAATAAGTAATATTATGGTAAAATAAACAAAAGTAGTAAAATTAGGGAGGTTGTTTTGAGAAGAAAAGATCGAAAAGTAGTTTCTAAAGAAGGAATTGAAGATATAATAGGAAAAGCTGAAGTTTTAAGGGTAGCCTTTGCAAATGACAATAAACCGTATATTGTGCCAGTGAATTTTGGATATCAAAATAACACATTTTATTTTCATTGTGCTTCAGAAGGGAAGAAATTAGAAATGATTAAAAATAATTCCTGTGTTGCTTTTGAATTAGAAGGTAAAATTGAATTAGTAAAAGGTGAGATACCTTGTGAATTTACTATGGCCTATGAAAGTGTTCTTGGGACAGGAACTGCTTCGATTGTCTATGATACTCAAGAAAAAATTTTTGGACTAAATCAGATCATGAAACAGTATTCAGAAGCAGAGCAATTTGAGTATAAAAAAGATTTAGTCAACCGAATCGTAATAGTTAAGATAGCAGTTGATGAAATGACTGGTAAAAAATCTAAATGAGGTAAAAAAAATGAATAAAAAAATAAAAATAAAAAATATAAGAGAAATCAAAGAATTAAAATATTTGAAAAGTTATGCTATTGATTACTACGATGGCAATAACAATGAAAAAATATGGGAATTGGTTTCAAGACAAGGGATAGAACGCTTGAAAAACGAGGTTTATAATCACAAGTCTTACACAGATGGAGTGATGATCTTTGCAACGAATTTTCAAAAGACTAAAGTGGTTCTATTAAGAGAATTCAGAGTGTCTGCTGGGAAGTTTGTTTATACCATTCCAGCTGGATTAATTGATTCAAAAGAGTCTATTGAAGAAAGTGCCATTCGTGAATTTAAAGAAGAAACTGGATTAGCTTTTGAGTTGAAACAAGTCGACCAAGAAAGATATACCAGTGTAGGTATTATTAATGAGAAAGTAAACATTGCTTATGGGTATTATGCAGGTGTTCCTACACAAGAATTTCAAGAAGCAAGTGAATATGCTGAAATTGAGATACTCAATAAAGAAAAAGTAAAGAAAATTCTTAGAGATGAAGAAGTTACTGTTAGAACTGCACTGCTTTTAAAAGGATTTTTTAATTTAAATACTTTTTTTAATCGTGAATAAATGGAGGTGAATGAATGGATACTTTTAAAGCATTTAGAGTTTTTATTGATGAAAATGGAGAGGCGTATACAAAAATTGTTCAAAGAAATGTTGAAGACCTACCTGAAGGAGATGTACTTATTAGAGTTCACTATTCTTCATTGAATTATAAGGATGCACTATCATCAATTGGTAATCGGGGTATCACTAAAAATTTCCCCCATACACCAGGAATTGATGCGGCGGGTACTGTTGTAACATCTAAATCAAAAAAATTTACTAAAGGTGACGCTGTAATTGTAACAGGTTATGATTTAGGAATGAATACCGACGGCGGTTTTAGTGAGTACATTAGGGTACCTTCAGATTGGCCAGTGCCTTTACCAGATGGTTTAACATTAAAAGATGCAATGATTTATGGCACAGCAGGTTTTACAGCGGCTTTGTCTGTAAAAAAAGTTACTTTGAATGGTATCCAAAAGGGGAGAGTCCTTGTAACTGGTGCAACAGGTGGTGTTGGAAGCACAGCTATTGCAATATTAAATAAGATAGGCTTTGAAGTAGTGGCTGCAACTGGCAAACTAGAAAAAGAGAAATTGCTTAAAAACATTGGTGCAACAGAAGTAATTCATCGCAATAAAATAGACGTACCAAAAGAAAAATTGTTATTGTCTAGTAAATTTGATGCAGCAATTGATACAATAGGTGGTAACACACTAGCAACAGCAATTAAAATGATCAACTATGATGGTGTTGTGACAACATGTGGCAATGTTCGTGGGGATACTTTTGAATCATCAATTTATCCTTTTATTTTGAGAGGCGTTCATTTAATTGGTATATACTCTGCTAAATGTCCAAGAAATTTACGTCTTGACATTTGGAATCATCTTGCAACTGATTGGAATGTAGGCGTTGTAAATCAAAAGATTGAAGAAATCGCATTAGAAGATTTGCCTAAAAAAATAGATCAAATGTTAGCGGGCGAATTATCGAAACGTATGATTATTAAAATATAGAAAGTTTCTTGACATATATCAAATTAATTAATATTATTTACTAGAAAGCTTAAATTATAATAAATGGAGGAGATATATGAGTAATTTACCAAATTGTCCTAAATGTGATTCAGAATACACTTATAAAGATGGACACATTTTTATTTGTCCAGAATGTTTTCATGAATGGTCGGATATTGAAGAAAAAGTAGTTGAAGAAACCCTTGAAGACACAAGTGTGAGAGATGCCTATGGTAATGAGTTAACTGATGGAGACGATGTTTCAATCATCAAAGATTTAAAAGTGAATGGAAGTTCTTCAGTTTTGAAAAGAGGAACCATTGTAAAAAGTATTCGATTAGTTGATTCTGACCATAACATAGATTGTAAAATTGATGGCTTTGGTGCCATGAGTCTTAAATCTGAATTTGTTAAAAAGTTATAACCTATGAGATAAGTCAAAATTTTGTTGGCTTATTTTTTTTATTATATAATTATTTAAAAACAAATATATCTTTGTTATAATCATCTATAGAGTTCTGTTTAAAAGGAGGATAAAATGAGTGATTATAAGTATATTTATGGACCTGTACCATCTAGAAGGCTTGGATTATCATTAGGTGTCAGTCCAATACCAAGTAGCACATGTAATTATTCTTGTATCTATTGTCAATTAGGACGAACGAAAAATCTTACAAATCAAAGAAAGGTATTTTTTCCTGTTATGGATATAATTTCTGAATTAAAAGATTATACGAAAACAAACCCTAAATACGATATTATTACCATTGTAGGAGAGGGCGAACCAACATTATACAAGAATTTAGGTTTGTTAATTGAAAAAATAAAAGAAATGACAGAAAAACCAATAGCAGTTATTACAAATGGGGCTTTGTTATCAAAATCAAGTGTACGAAAAGAACTTTTAAAAGCAGATTTTGTTTTACCATCTATTGATGCTTCAACTGAAGAAATGTTTAAAAAAATTAATAGACCTTATGGAAAAATAAATTATAATGAAGTTCTCAATGGTTTAATAGATTTTTCTAAGGAATATAATGGAAAATTATTAATTGAAACAATGTTAATAAAAAATATAAATGATCAAGAATCACGATTATTAGCATTAAAAAATGTTTTGAGTGAAATAGATTATGATCGCCTGTATATAAATACACCTGTACGACCACCAGCAGAAAATAATGTAAAAGAGCCATCTGTTAAAGCGTTAAATAAAGCAGTGGAAATTTTAAAAGGAATATCCATTGAGCAATTGATTTCAACTGGTTTTTTTAGTAATGAGAAAGACCATTACATTGCTATTAAAACTATTATTCAAAGACATCCGATGAATCAATTTGAAATCAGAAGTTTTTTGGATGAAAGAAATTGTGAAACAGTAGAAGAAATAATGGAAAGATTGTCAAAAGATCCTGAAGTTCAGGTAAACAACTACAAAAATTATAAGAGTTACCGAATTGAATAAAGAAAAACCAAGGAGAATTCATGAGTAAAATTTTGTTAATTGCAGAAAAGCCAGATGTAGGAAAAGAGCTAGCTAAGTATTTTGGCTCAGAAACCAAACAAAAAAGCGGTTATATAGAAGGAAAGAACTACATATTTACCTGGGGTTATGGCCATATTTTAGAATTGCTTATGCCACATGAATATAATAAAAAATTTAAAAAATGGCGAAGAGAAGATTTGCCTTTAATTCCACCAAAATATAAACATAAAGTTTCTAATGGTAAGAAAGAGCAATTTAATAACATAAAAAATTTAATTCATCGAAAGGATATTTCAGAAATTGTTAATGCTTGTGATGCCGATCGTGAAGGCGAGCTAATCTTTCGATTGATATACTATTATTCAAAACCACCGCAGGAATTGTTGGTTACTCGTATGTGGTTTGACACAAAGGAAAAAAATGAATTATTAAAAGCTTTTAAAGATCGAAAACCAATGGCTGATTACAACAATTTATATAACGAAGCTGTTACTCGATCAATAATTGATTGGTCCATGGGTATTAATTTTTCTCGATTATACAGTATCTTATATCCAGATACTTATAGTGTTGGACGTGTTCAAACACCAACCCTTAAAATTATAGTTGATCGGGAATTAGAGATTAAAGATTTTAAACCTGAAGATTATTATGAAATCGATGGATATTTTGATGAGCAAAAAACGAAATTATATTTTGATCAAAAAGTATCTAATAATAGCATCTATGACCTAGAAAAGGGCAAAAGCATATTTAAAACTTTAAGTGAGTCAACAAATAAGGGAATCATTGATAAATTAGACAAAAAACGTAAAAGAAAAAGTTCGCCAAGGTTATATGATTTATCAACTTTGCAACAGGATGCCAATAAAAGATATGGTTATAGTCCCAAGGAAACACTAAACCTTGCACAAAGTTTATATGAACGGCATAAATTGCTATCCTATCCACGAAGTGATAGCAGGTATCTAAAAAAGGCAATGATGGCTGAAATTCCAAGTATTTTCAATAGTATTGCATCGGTTATTAATAATGATATTACAAAGGAAATAGAAGAAAATAAGTTATCTTTTCATCAAAAGAACTTCAATGACGCAAAGGTGGATGCCCATAGAGCGATTACACCTACTGCCACGAAAAAATCCTTAAATAAACTATCTTATAAGGAAAAGAATATCTATTTACTTGTAGCCAATAGATTCTTAGAACAATACCTTGGGGATTATATTTACAATCTAACAAAGGTGTATATCAAATTTGAAGGGTATGATTTTTATACAAAGGCTTCTCAGGATGTTGATCTTGGATGGAAAAAAGTCGATTCTAAAACACAAGAGAGTTCTGTACCAACTGAATGGGTTCAGGGACTAGAAGTGACTAAAACGAATATGGAATTATTAGAAAAACAAACGACACCGGAACCAAGATATACAGGACAAACAATTATTAAAGCGATGAAAAAGTATAATTTAGGAACCCCTGCAACACAAGCAGATATCATTGAAAAGCTAAAACAGAAACAGTATATTACCAAAAAAGATAAAAGCTTTATTGCATTAGAAAAAGGAATCATTTTAATTAAAGAAATTGTAGACGATAAAATTAAATCCGTTGAGCTAACTAAAACAATGGAAAATCAATTAAAAGGAATTAGAAAAGGAACTTTTACTAGAGACGAGTATATAGAACAAGTGCATGAATATGTGAGAAATGTTATTGAGGAAACAAGTGTTAAAGAAAACCTGTTTTCTACATTACAAAAAAACAGTAACTTCTCATCAAATCGTAGTAGTATAGGTGCCTGTCCAATATGTGACGCCAAAGTATATGAAGGGAAAGTTAATTTTTACTGTTCAAATCAATCGTGTAAATTTGCATTATGGAAACAAGACAATATTTGGAAGAAATTTAAAAAATCAATTACAAAAAATAGAGCTATCACTATTTTAAAAGATCAAAAAATAAATGTAAAAGGTATTGGCACTTTTAAATTGGTTATTAATCCAAAGGATAGTCAATACTTAACGCGTTGGGATATTGATTTTAATAATAAAAAAGCTTAGGAAAAATTCCTAAGCTATACTTTTATTTATAATTTGTCTGCATCAATTCTATCAATTAAATCAAGGACTTTTTCTTTGATAATATCTCTCGTTTTTTCAAAGTCTTCAATAGGACCGCCTGATGGATCATCTAAGCCCCAATCTTCAGAATGTTTGTTAGGAACAGAAGGGCAAATAACATTACAGCCCATTGTGATGAGAATATCTAAACTATCCGGTATATCTGTTAATAATTTTGGATGATGGTCAGACATATCTATGCCTTCAGCTTCCATTACTTGTACAGCCTTTGGTTTAACTTCTGGGTATTCTTCAGTTCCAGCAGAATAAACATCTATATCTCGATCACCTTTTAATTTTTTTAACCAGCCTTCTGCCATTTGTGAACGGCATGAATTATGTACACATACAAATGCAATTTTCATTATTCCTCCTTATAATTCTTCGATTTTTGTTAGTTCATTAGAAGTGTTTTCTAATTTTGAAAAAAACAATTTTAACTCATTAAAAGTCTGACCATTAATTGAATAGTAGCGCCATTTACCATCTTTTTTAGATGTTACTAAGTCAGCATCTTCTAAAATTTTCATATGATGTGATATAGTCGATTGACTTAACTCAATTTTCTCTAGTATTTTACAAGCACATAAATTATTTTGATCTAGTAAGTTAATTATTTTCAATCGGTTATCATTTGATAAGGCCTTAAAAACTTTTAGTTGATCCATAAACTTCCTTTCTTATCATATTCATTTATATGAATATATTACCATTTCTTGAGAATATAATCAATTACATCAATATAAATTAATCTAAAATTAACAATTTAAGTCTTTTTAAATTCTGCAAAAAACTCTACACCATTGGATTTGTTGATTACACCGTAATTGCCTTGATGTAAATCCATGATTATTTTAACGATATATAAACCTAACCCAGTTGAACCGTCAACTCTTCTTCTACTTTCATCAACTTTATAAAAGCTGGTCCAAATACTATCAAGGGAATTTTCTGGAATCGGTTCACCAGTATTAAATATAGATAGTTTTACTTTTTCCTCATTTTCAGTTAGATTTATTTTAATTAATTTATCACCTGAACAATGACGTATGGCATTGTTAATGAAATTTGTAATAACTTCCTCTGCTTTTTTATAATCTGCTTTAATCATAACTATATCGTTTTTATTCGTCTCGATTGCGATTTGTTGATCTTTCAAGAGTTTGTTATATCGATAGAGAATATCATCGATCAAACTCGATAGATCAATGCGTTCAAAATTTAAACTTACTTTACCTGATTCGAGATTTGAAACTTCCAGCAATTCTTTTACAAGATGGTCCATTTTATTTGTTTCATCAATGATTATATCTATATATTCATCCTTCTTATCATTTACATCATAAAGAAGTCCTTCAGAATAGCCTTTAATTAATGCTATTGGCGTTTTCAATTCGTGAGAAATATTGGCTATAAAAGTTTTTCTCATATGCTCTAGTTTTTCTTTTTCTGCAATATCATCGTTAAGTGTATCAATTGTCTTTTCTAATGTCATAGATAATGCATTTATATTTTCGCCTAGAAGACCAATTTCATCCCTTTGATTATATTTAAACTTATCTGTGAAATCTAAATTAATCATTGCTTTGGCTTGATGACTTAACTGTAAAATTGGTCTGGTAAACCATCTTGAAAAAAAGTATGAAAAAATGCCACCAATAATTACTGTTAATAAGGATATTATTAAATAAAACTGTAAATTGAAACGGGCTGAAGTATTTACAATAGCAATGGAAGTCTCAATGATTAATAAACTATTATCTGATAATAAATAAGTTAATCTTAAAAAATTATTATTATAAACTTCATTAAAGTAAATACTAAAGTCATAAAGGTTACCAGTAGAGGAATAGTTATCTGAATTATTTAAATCCGCTTGAAAACTATGATCTAGTCTTCTATTTCTAAAATTCATGTTCCCTTTACCTGGTGAAGTAGGAAGGGGGCCTTTATAGATTATATAGCCTTTGTTTTCTGTTAATTGTTCAACAGTATTGTTGTATGAATCCATTTGATCATTTTCAATGTATTGGTTCAAACGGTCTGCATCTTCAAGAACTTCTTTTTTTTGATTGGATAGGTAATAATCTTTGTATAATTGGCTATTAATAATAAATCCGATAAAAGTTGTTATTAATAAAATGACTACAATTGAGATAAATAATTTGAATTGAATGGATTTTCTCATCAGTCCACCTCAATTGTGTAGCCAACACTTCTTACAGTTTTAATTTTATCATGAAAGGGTTCTATTTTTTTTCTTAATCTTTTTATATGGGTATCAATGGTTCGGATGTCTCCATAATAATCATAACCCCAAACATTGTTTAATATTTTCTCTCTAGTTAAAGCAATATTTTTATTTTCTAATAAGTACTCTAATAAATTGTATTCATTCGGCGTTAAATCAAGCGCTTCATTCTCAATTATAAATTGATGAGATAATTTATCTTGTTTAATCCACTGGTAATCAATTAAACTTTCCTCTTGATGATTAATATCTCTATTAAAAAGTGCGTGTATTCTTGCAATTAATATTTTCATATTAAAAGGTTTAGTCACATAATCATTTGCCCCAAGATTAAAACCAAACAGCTCATCATCGGCTTGACTCCTGGCTGTAAGCATCAAAACTGGCAAGTGCTTATCTAACTTCTTAACTTCTCTCAAAACACTCCATCCATCAATTTTAGGTAACATCACATCAAGTATAACTAAATCAATCGTAGGATCTTCAATAATATAATCAAGGCCAACTTCACCATCATATGCCTGAATTATTTGAAAATCTTCTCTTACTAAAAAATCTTTAATGAGATTGTTCATTCTTACTTCGTCTTCAACAATTAAAATTTTTCTTTTCATTTTTATCACCATTCTTATTATACCATTTTCTTTAATGATAAAACTTTTATGTCACAATTGTGTGACAAAAGGTAAATGTTTTTAATTTAAAATAAAAATTCCTACCATGTACATGGTAAAAATAGCATTAATTATTCAACTGTATTTTTTTGTATTCTTCTTTTTGTTCTTTTTTCTCGACTGAAATAGTAATGTAATTATTTTCAACGATTGGTATTGGCTATCTATTGGTGATAATGGTGACATAAAATTCCTCATTTCAATACATCATCTTAGAATATTATAATTAATTTCACCCAAAATATTCAATTTTAAACAATTTTTCTTTAAAAAAATAAAAATTTGTAATATGATTAAATAAAAAACAGGAGGAAAAAATGTCATTAAATGAAGTCAAACTTTTTTTTAAAGAACATGGTAGAGAAGGGGATGTTGTGGAATTAGATGAATCCAGTGCTACAGTAGATTTGGCAGCCAAAGCCTTAGATGTTATGCCAGGAAGAATTGCTAAGACTTTAGCTGTCTGGTCAAATAATCAACCAATACTCTTGGTCATTGCAGGGGACCATCAATTAAACAATAGTAAGTTTAAAAAAGAATTCAACCAAAGGATGTCTATGTTAAAATTTAAAGAAGTAGAAGAAATTACAGGTCATCCCGTTGGTGGTGTTTGTCCTTTTGGTAATAATAATGGTTTATCAATCTATTTAGATATCTCTTTAAAAGCATATGATACGATATTTCCAGCATGCGGTAGTGAGAATTCAATGATTGAATTAACACCTAAAGAATTAGAGAAGTATTCTTACTGTGAAAAATGGGTAGATGTGGCAATTTTAAGCACTTAAATAAAAAAGCTTTAGACAAAAATGTCTAAAGCTTTTTTATTATTGAGTATATTTTATTAATAAATTAAGTGTATTAATTAAACCATCAATATGGGTGCGTTCCATACTGTGGGATGCATGTACACCTGGGCCAATTAAAGCACATTTTATGTTATGACCTGCATGAAGAGCAGCAGATGCGTCAGAACCATAGTGAGGATATATATCTACAGCATAATCAATTGAATTTTCTTTTGCTAATGCAATCAATCGATTAACCATGTGGTAGTCATAAGGTCCAGATGAATCCTTTGCACATATAGAGACTTGATTTTCCTTACAGGTTAGATCATCTCCCATAGCACCCATATCAACTGCTATGAGTTCATCAATTGAGTCGGGGATATATGATGAGCCATGACCAACTTCTTCATAAGTTGAAATAAATATATTAATGTTGTTCTCAGGTTTAATATTATTATCCGTTAAGTACTTAGCATAAGCAAGTAAAATTGCTACGCCTGCTTTATCATCTAGGTGTCTAGATTTAATAAAACCATTTTCCAAAAATTGACTTCTAGGATCAAAGGAAATAAAATCACCAACACTGATCTCTAAAGCGTCAACATCTTCTTTTTTTTCTACAAGGGAATCAATACGAATTTCCATATTTGACTCTTTTCTTTCTTGCTTTTTAGCATCATCATAAACATGAACCGATGTATGATTACTTAAAATTGTACCAGTAAAAGTTTTATTATCTCTGGTATGAATCTTACAATATTCTCCTTCAATAGAGTGCATTGTATACCCACCAATGCTTGTAAAGCGAAGGGTACCAGAATCATTAATAGATCTTACCATTGCTCCTAAAGTATCCACATGGGCTGATAAACCAATCGTATAATCCGATTGACCATTAATAGATAAAATGCCACAGCCTTTTTGTGTATCAATATAATCTATACCTAAAGTCTGAGCATATTTTTTAATTTTTTTCATAATTTCAAAAGAAAATCCACTAGGACTAGGTGTTAATAGCAAATCCTCTAATACATCTTGAATGTATTGACTTTCCTTTAACATATATAGCCTCCTAATTAAATTGCCCAATCCCCATTTTTGAAGATTTCAATTTCTTTACCTTCAAAGGTAATGCCGATGATATTCAAATCATTTGAACCAACCATAAAATCTACATGTGTTAGTGAGTTATTAAACCCAATGGCCTCTAATTCTTCATCTGTCATGGCGTTGCCATCTTCAACACAAGACATATAAGCATTCCCAATTGCTAAATGACAAGAAGCATTTTCATCAAATAAAGTATTAAAGTAAATTGTATCCTTATTCGAAATAGGTGAATTATACGGCACTAGAGCAACTTCACCTAAATATCTTGATCCTTCATCTGTTTCGATAAGATTCTTTAATGCATCATAGCCTTTTTCAGCTTCAAAATCTACAATTTTACCATCTTTAAATGTAATTTTAAAATTTTCAATTAAATTACCACTATAACTTAAAGGTTTCGTACTAGAAACATAGCCATTGATACCATTCTTTTTAGGCAATGTGAAGACTTCTTCTGTTGGTATGTTTGCTAAATATTTAATACCACTAAAAGTTTTATCATCTGCACCGCACCATAAATGTTTCTCGGATAATTCAATGCTTAGATCAGTACCTTTAGATTTATAAACTAATTTCTTCATTTTATTATTATTTAAAAAAGCAACCTTTTCATTTAACAGATTAATGTGATTTTCCCAAGCTTTAACAGGGTCTTCTTGATCAATTCTTGTCATTTCAAAAATATGTTCCCATAAAGCATCAATTGCTTCTTGTCCTTCTAATTCTGGAAAAACACGTTCTGCCCATTCTTTGTTTGGATAAGCTACTAATGACCATGGTGCATTACCAGACATCACATAATCTTTATATTCTTTAGAAGATTTTTGTTGTGTTAACATATGTGTTTTCATACGTTTTGGATCAATATCTTTCATTAAATCTGGATCACTGGATATAATTGAGAGAAGAGCAGCCCCGTTTTTAACGTGTTCATTTAATAAACCAACAATTTCCCATTGTCTTGCTTTTTCTAATGATTTTTCAGGCGCCATTGCTAACTTCGTATGGGTAATCAATTCATCTCTATAACGAACAATTACATTTTTAGCACCAGCCTCATAACATTTTTTTGTAATTAATCTTGTTAAGTCAAATGCATTAATTGGTGAATTGACGATTACTTCTTGATCTTTTTGCACATTGATACCAATGTTTACTGCAAGTTCTGCATATTTTTCTAAGTTTTCTAAATATTCCATCTATTATCCCTCCTATAAGATATTTACTTATAATTATAACATAGTAAAAAACTAACTGTTTAGATTATTTATTAACAATTTTTAACAAGTTTTTTTACTATAGAATAAGAATATTAGTCGTTGGATTTAGGAATTTATTTATTAATAACAAATAATTTATTATATAATAGCAGTATGAAATGATTTGTTATTATTCATTGGTAATTTTTTCCAAGTGTGCTTAAAAGATGAAATTAGTTGGTAAAAATTATCAACTGCGTTTATATTTTTTAAATAAATGTAGTATTTAACTGATTTTGTTTTTTTGGAACGGCACTTGCATTTAAGAGAAAGTAAGGAGGAACAAATGGGAAGTAAATTTATCTATGGGGTTCATAGTAATCCTATTATTGCAGCAGTAAAGAATAAAAGAGATTTGTCCGAAGTAGTGAAGTATGATTGTAATGTTATTTTTTTACTCAGTGGAAACGTTTTCTCTTTGCATGAAACTGTTAAGAAGTTACAAGCAAAAGAAAAAATAGTTTTTATTCATGTTGATTTAATTGATGGCATTTCAAATGATAGGTATGGCTTAGAGTATATTGTTAAGAAAGTTGAGCCAGATGGTATCATATCTACGAAGGGAAATCTTATTCTTGCAGCGAAAGAGTTAGGAGTCTTTACAATTCAGCGTCTATTTATTTTGGATTCATTGAGCTATCAACGGTCAATTCAGGGAGTTATGAAATACAAACCTGATGCAATCGAGATTTTACCAGGTATTATGCACAAGATTACTAAAAGAATCAAATCAGATGTAAGAATACCTGTTATTGCTGGCGGATTAATCAAAGACAAAGAAGATGTAATATCAGCTCTACAAGCTGGCGCAATCGCAGTTTCTTCTACTAGTCATAATATTTGGAATTTATAAAAGGAGGGAAGTTTTTATGAGACATGTTGGAACAATTTTAGGAACAGCCATAGCAGGTATGTTTGTAATGAGCGTATGGGGAGCATTTGCTGGCGCTTATGGTATCGGTGGTGGATGGTTTGCAGGGTTTGCAATTATTAGTATTATGTGGTATTTGAATCATTATATAGGTATTCATAATAATCACGGTGCTTGGGTAGATATGGCTTTAGGTATTGGTGTAGCAGGAACTATGCGTGATGTATTTAGTAGTGGAATCCAAGTAGGAATTGATGCTTTACCAACTTTAGCTGTTGTTATATTAGGTGGTTTAGCAGGCGGTTACTTTGCAGTTCAGTTGGAAAAAGTTAATTCAGAAGGATAATAGAGGAGGATTATTAAGATGACTATACAAAATATGATTACAACTTTCGCAGGCGCATTTATATTTCCATTTCTAATTAGATTAGCATGGGGAAGATTAGTAGAAGATCATGGGCCAATAGGCGGATGGTTAGCTGGTGGATTTATCGTTGGTACAACTTGGACTTTAACCCATGGTGTTGGATTTATTGTACAAACAGGCGCTTGGGTAGATATGGCTTGGGCTGCTGGTGTCGGTTTATTCTTGGCTTCTGCAATCTCTGGTGATGATTCTTCAGCAGGTTTTGTAAATGCATTCTTTGCCATCGTTGGTGGCGTACTTGGTGGATTTATATTATCTAATTTAGCAATGTTTAGTTAAATCACTAAAATTTATATTTAAAGTTGATAGTTTTTAGTTAGTATTAATAGGAGGGGAACATGGAAAAAAAGTATATTTTGGCATTCGATCAAGGGACTACAAGTTCAAGAGCAATATTATTTAATCACGCAGGTGAAATTGTACAAACGGCTCAAAATGAATTCACTCAAATATATCCAAAGGCTGGATGGGTTGAACATGATCCAATGGAAATCTGGGGAACTCAATCAGGTGTTGCTAGAGAAGTATTAGAAACTGCTGGGGTTAAACCTTCAGAAGTTGCTGCAATAGGTATTACAAATCAAAGAGAAACAACAGTTGTTTGGGATAAAAACACTGGTAAGCCAGTTTACAATGCAATCGTTTGGCAATGTAGAAGAACAGCGGATATTTGCGACCAATTAAAAGCTGACGGCTATGAAGATTACATTCGTGAGAATACTGGTTTAGTTGTAGATGCTTATTTCTCAGGTACAAAAATCAAATGGATCTTAGATAATGTTGAAGGTGCGAGAGAAAAAGCAGAAAATGGCGATTTATTATTTGGTAATATTGATACCTGGTTAATTTGGAACTTAACACGCGGCAAGAAGCATGTTACTGATTATACAAACGCATCAAGAACTTTGATTTATAATATTAAAGAATTAAAATGGGACGATAAAATTTTAGATGAATTAGATATTCCTAAGTCTATGTTACCTGAAGTTAAACCTTCAAGTGAAGTTTATGGCTATACTGATGAAGAAACATTTGGCGGCGCTAAGATTCCTATTGCAGGTATTGCCGGGGATCAACAAGCAGCATTATTTGGACAAACTTGCTTCCAACCAGGTATGGCTAAAAACACATATGGAACGGGTTGTTTCATGTTAATGAATACTGGTGAAAAAATGGTACCTTCTGAAAATGGTTTGTTAACAACTATTGCTTGGGGACTTGATGGAAAAGTAACTTACGCATTAGAAGGATCGATCTTCATAGCAGGCGCTTCAGTACAATGGTTAAGAGATGAAATGAAAATGATTACTGATGCTGCAGATACTGAGTATTTTGCAGGTAAAGTTGACGACACTGATGGTGTTTATGTTGTGCCAGCATTTGCAGGCTTAGGTGCACCATACTGGGATATGTACGCTAGAGGTGCTATTGTAGGGTTAACAAGAGGTTCAAATAAGAACCATGTGATTCGGGCAACATTAGAATCTATTGCTTACCAAACAAGAGACGTATTAGAAGCAATGGAAAAAGATTCTGGTATAGAACTTAAGACTTTAAAAGTTGATGGTGGCGCAGTTGCAAATAACTTCTTAATGCAATTCCAATCTGATCTTTTAGGTGTACCAGTGGACAGACCTGAAATCACAGAAACAACTGCACTGGGTGCTGCTTACTTAGCAGGCTTAGCAGTAGGCTTCTGGGATACTAAAGAAGATGTTGTTGAAAAATGGAAGATGGATAAACAATTCAAACCTGTTATGTCTGATGAAGATCGTCATGCAAAATATGCCGGTTGGAAAAAGGCAGTAGAAAGAGCTAAAGGTTGGGAAGATACAAAATAAACTTGCAAAAATATTGACATCGTTTTCCTATATGATATAATGAAGTCAATAACAACTGAATAATTGATGAGAATTGAGAGCCACGAAAACAACCTATGGAGTGATAGGTACAGTTTTTCGTGGCTTTTTTTATTTTTGAAAAGGAGGACAAAATGTATGATATTGCAATAATAGGCGCAGGTGTAATCGGGAGTGGTATTGCTCGTGAGTTGTCTCGATATCAATTAAATGTTGCTTTACTTGAGAAATCAAATGATGTAGCAACAGGCACTTCAAAAGCTAATAGTGCCTTAGTTCATGCAGGATATGATGCAAAATTTGGTACAAATAAAGGAAAATTTAATGTAGCGGGAAACAAAATTTATGGGGAAGTATGCGATGAATTAAATGTACCTTTTGAACGAATTGGTTCCTATGTCATTGGTTTTGATGATGAAGATATGAAAACATTACAGGAATTATATGATAATGGTATAAAACTAGGTATAGAAGGTATGGAAATTCATAATCGTGAACAAGTATTAGCTAATGAACCGAATATAAATGAAGAAGTACTTGGTGGTTTATATGCGCCTTCAGCTGGTATTGTTGAAACTTGGGAATTAGCCATTGCTTATGCTGAAAATGCTATAGATAATGGTACAGAACTTATTTTAAATTATGAAGTAAAAGATATTACTAAGGAAAAGGATTTCTTTGTTATTACTAATGGAGAAGATGAAATTAAAGCAAAAATAGTAATCAATGCTGCAGGTGTTTTTGCAGATAAAATCAATAACATGGTTGCTTCACCATACTTTGAAATAAATCCTAGAAAAGGTGAATACTTCTTATTAGATAAGACATCAAAAGGATTGGTTAACCATATAATATTTCAATGCCCTACCAAAATGGGTAAAGGTGTATTAGTAACACCAACCATTGATGGCAATATATTATTAGGACCAACTTCTGAAGATATTTATGATAAAACAGATAAAGCAACAACAAAACATGGATTAGATTATATTCGAGAAACAGCTTTAAAAACAACGCGTTCAGTTGAATTTAGAGAAGTGATTACAACCTTCGCTGGTTTACGAGCGGAGCCAAGCACGAATGATTTTATTATTGAAAAGTCTCCTGAAGTTGAAGGATTAATAAATGTTGCAGGTATCAAATCTCCAGGGTTATCATCGGCACCAGCAATTGCAAAAGAAATTGTAACCTTTATTGATGATTTAATGGGTAATTTAGAAGAAAATCCTACTTTTAATCCTAACAGAAAAGCTAGAACTTTCTTTAATGAATTAACAAAAGAAGAAAAAAATGCCTTAATTAAAGAGAATCCTAAATACGGACACGTTGTCTGTAGATGTGAAACCATTACAGAAGCAGAAATAGTTGACGCGATTAATAGAAGCGCTGGCGGAAGAACCATTAATGGTATTAAAAGAAGATGTAGACCGGGTGCTGGCAGATGTCAAGGTGGTTTCTGTGGTCCAAGAGTCATTGAAATTTTAGCTAGAGAGTTAGATGTCGATCCAAAGGAAATTGCTTTAGAAGAACTTGGATCTGAAATATTAACTGGCGAAACAAAAGAAGATTGTTAGGAGGCAAATAGTGAATTACGATATTGTTGTTATTGGCGGCGGACCAGCAGGCTTAGCTGCAGCTATAGAAGCGAAAAAAAATGGTGTTGACAAAATACTAGTACTTGAAAGAGACCGTGAATTGGGTGGTATTTTGCAGCAATGTATTCATAACGGCTTTGGGTTACACATCTTCAAAGAAGAACTAACAGGCCCAGAATATGCAGAACGATTTATAGATGAACTTCACGAAATGAACATAGATTATAAACTAAAACATATGGTTATCGATATTTCAGAAGATAAAGTCGTGACTGTGAT
>Ga0306868_1000207_pt1 | contig 44025 bp, 40 predicted proteins | sample AntRauTorckE6832_FD_190411 | JGI IMG/M metagenome (GOLD analysis project Ga0306868, IMG submission 190411) | Saline lake microbial communities from Rauer Islands, Antarctica - Metagenome Torckler E6 #832 (v2) (version 2) | ecosystem: Environmental > Aquatic > Non-marine Saline and Alkaline >... | reverse complement strand
TTGACTGTCAAACAATGTTGCAACCTTTTCGCAGCGGATTACTAAAAAATCATTCAACTCATCTATTAATTTTTTCTTCTCTTGGGTTACCCCCCTATTTTGTATACTGCGATCAAAAATTACCTTCGCATTATCTTCTGAGCAAATTCTACGCATACAATCATGTGTTTCATCTAACGTTTCTTTCATTGTGGTTTTTAAAATTTCTTCAGAAAGTTTTATTATTTGATTTCCGTTTGATTTTTCTATGAAGATACTCATATTCATCACCTACTTTTATTTATACCCTTCGGTACCTACTTTAAGCATATTTTTCAAACTTTACTAACAAACCCAATTTTATCTTAAAATTTACTTTATATCAAAAAATGAAAAGTGCAATAACCCTTGAAAATATCAAAGTTCATTGCACTTAGTTAAGTGGCGCGCTGTGAGGGACTCGAACCCCCGACCAAGTGGTTCGAAGCCACCTACTCTATCCAGCTGAGCTAACAACGCTAATTATAGTTGTTTTATAACACTCTATTTCATATATAATGGGGCGGCTGATGGGATTTGAACCCACGCATGCAGGAGTCACAATCCTGTGTCTTAACCCCTTGACTACAACCGCCTCATAAATGGCACGTCCAAAGGGATTCGAACCCCTGACCCTCGGCTTAGAAGGCCGATGCTCTATCCAGCTGAGCTATGGACGCATATTTTTGGTGACCCATCGGCGACTCGAACGCCGGACACCCTGATTAAAAGTCAGATGCTCTACCAACTGAGCTAATGGGTCTTAAATGGGGCGGCTGATGGGATTTGAACCCACGCATGCAGGAGTCACAATCCTGTGTCTTAACCCCTTGACTACAACCGCCTTATTTCTCTCTTTATTTTGATTAATATTCTTTTAATCAACGAATATTATTATACATATTATCTTAACTTAAGTCAATAGTTTTTTTTGTAAAAATTATGTTTTCATCTCTTAACTGCATAATAACATAAGAGCCTTTCGTATGATCTCTAGGTTTTGCAATACTTCCAGGATTTAAAAACCGAATACCATTTTCTTTAAAATCCACATAAGTATGGGTATGACCAAAAAAAACAAAATCTACTTCATACTCTCTTGCCTTCAAGTATAAAGAATAACAATCATACTTTATCCTATATTTATGGCCATGGGTTAATAACATTTTGTGACCATTTAAACTTAGCACTAAGTCTTCAACACCTGGCATACCATAATCTACATTGCCCTTTACAGCGCAAATATCGGCATCTACAGTGTTTTTTAAATCATAGATGTCATTGATGTGATCCCCAAGAAAAAAGACCTTATCGGGTTTTTCTATATTAATTACTTGCTTAAGAAGACTCTTCGCCCCATGAGAATCACTAATAATTAAAACCTTTAAATTATCCATAATAAGCTTCTAACTGATTTTTCAAGCTAACCAAAGCTTTGCCCCTGTGACTGATTTCATTCTTTAATTCAATAGGCATTTCAGCAAAAGTTTTTCCATATTTTTCAACATAAAATAAAGGATCATAACCGAATCCATTTTGGCCTTTTCTTTCCCTTAAAATTTTACCTTCTATTTCTCCCCGGGCAACAATCTTATCCCCTGAAGGAAATAAAAGCGTCATCACAGTAACAAATTTTGCACCTCTTTCATCTTCCGGCACATTTTTTAACACTTCAATCAGTTTATCATTATTATCCTCATAAGTCACATCCTCGCCAGCAAAACGAGCCGAATAAACACCTGGTGCCCCATTAAGATAATCAACCATTAAACCTGAATCATCGGCAATCGTCGGAAGTCCTGTTCTTTTCAAAACTTCTTCAGCTTTTATAAAAGAATTTCCCTCAAAAGTATCCCCATCTTCTATAATTTCTAAATCTTTTAAGCCAACTTCAGCCATAGTTACAATTTCAATACCAAAATCTTTTAAAACTTTTTTAATCTCTATTAATTTATGTTCATTACCTGAAGCCAATACAAATTTTTCCATATGATTAATCTCCTGTGATATCTTTCGTATACTTTTTCTGTTCTAATATTAAATCCTTAATGCCTTTTTCTGCTAAAATCAAAAATTCATTCAACTCTTCTCTTGTAAACGCTGATTTCTCAGCTGTTCCTTGAACTTCAACAAATTTTCCGGCACCTGTCATAACTACATTCATATCAACATCTGCATTGGAATCTTCCTCATAACACAAATCAAGAAGTATTTCACCATTAACGATGCCTACACTAGTAGCTGCGAGGTAATCTATTATCGGATTTTTTTCTAAAACGCCTTCTAAGATTAATTTTTCAATAGCATTTGAAAGGGCAATATAAGCACCAGTAATAGATGCTGTACGTGTACCACCATCGGCTTGAATTACATCACAATCAATCCAAATGGTTCGTTCACCTAATTGATCAAGATCCACAACGGCTCTTAAAGCTCTCCCAATTAGTCGTTGAATTTCTTGAGTTCTCCCTGAAATATTGCTTTTTGAACGTTCTCTTCGAAAACGCGTTTGTGTCGCCCCAGGTAACATAGCATATTCTGCAGTAATCCATCCTTTTCCTTGGTCTCTAAGAAATCGTGGGACACTTTCTTCCACCATAGCCGTACAGATTACTTTCGTTAACCCGGTTTCAATTAAAACAGACCCATTAGCATGTAATAAATAGTCTTTTGTAATTTTAGTTTGTCTAATTTCATTATTTTTTTGTTCTCTTTTATAAGTCATTATTTCCTTCCCGTTTAAACTATTTGTATCTTAAAAGCATGATGGCAACATCATCAGTATATTCACTATCATTTTCCATATGTCTACTTAGGAAATACCAAAAGATATCCCCTAAAAATTCTTCTGGCTTTTCTTTAAGAACTTTCATATTCTCATTGGCAAATTTTTCGACGGCTGGCCATTTAGAAAAATCAGAAGCTTTACCTGTACTAAATAATCCATCCGTATACATCAGTAGAATATCATCTTTAACCAATTCAATGGTTTCATCAACATACTTCACACCTTCAAAGAAGCCTATATTCATTCCGGTTTGTTTCAAAGGAATAATTTCCCGGTCTCTTTCATGATAAAGCAATGGGAAAGGTTGACCAGCACTAGAGTAGGTTAATTTTTTATTTGAAATCAAACCCACAAAACCAGTAAAAACAACACTATTATCCGTCGGTCCTGTGTAAAAATAATCAAATACATTTGTATTCATATTTTCTAACATTTTTGAAGGCGATGTAATTTTAGAATCATTTACTCCATTTCTAAACATCACTTTAACCATCGAGGAAATCATCCCTGCTACAATTCCATGACCTGTAACATCAGCAATCATAAACCACAAACCTTCAGGGGTTTCAACACAATCGAAAAAGTCTCCACCAATCCCCATGGATTGTTTATATTTAATGAACAAATCTATATTTTTAAACTCATTGGTTTTAGGCAACATTAGATTCTGAAAAGCACTTGCATTTTTCAGTTCTTCTTCAATGTGTCTATTCAATTCTTGAATTGTTTTTTGTTGTTCATAAAATTTTATTGCATTGATAACTTTTAATGGTAATATTATATCAATTTCTTCTCTTGAAAAAGGTTTTGTAAAATAATCGACCGCTCCACTTTCTAGAGTTTCTTCTATACTTGATATTTCAGTAATTGTTGAACTAACAATAACAGGAATATCCTTATATATTTTATGAGCTTTTAAATCTTTTAAAGTATCAAAGCCATTTTTTTTGGGCATAATCAAATCCAAAATAATCAAGTCAATATCTTCTTCTTCTAAAATATCGAAAACTTCTAAACCATTAACCGCTTCAAAAATTCTGACATTATCAATGTTTTCGTTCAATATTTTTTTTATAATAAATCGATTCATTTTACCATCGTCTGCCACAAGGACATTATGACTCATATGATCATCTCCATATTATTCTTCAATAATAAAAAATTCATCTAATCGCATTAATTTAAATAATTGAATGATATCATTACTGGCATTTACAATTCTAAACTCTAATCCTTCATTACTAATATTCTTATATAGGCTTACAACAAAGGATACGCCTACGGAATCAATATTTTCGATTTTATTAAGATCAACAATTACTTCCTCAATACCATCCGTTTGATCCAAAGCCTCCATCAAAACCTTATTCATATTTTTAACATTTGGTGCAATTAAATCATTTTGAATCATAAATTTCATTAAATTACCTTCGCGACTTATTTTCATGATAACATCTCCTTGTTCAAATCATACTCTACAATCACTTTATTTTTCTTAAATCTATATTCAAAACCATATTTTTCAATGAGTTCTAAGCCTCTGGAACGATTTTTAATCGTAAATCCCTCATCCATCATATAGAAATCATTTGCAACAAAACCTTCACCTTCATCTTCTATTTCGAAAACTAAAATTTCTTCTTCATAGAAAATTTTACAATATATAAATTTGGTGTCATCAAAATTATTGCCATGCTCAACAGCATTATTCAAGACTTCTCTTAACATAATATTAATTTTGAATAATAAACTATCAACCTCAGGGGCATCAATTTTTTTTATTAGATCAGCAGCTTCTATAACAAAGTCATGAACTGCTTCAAAAGTTGATTTAATTTTCTTATCTACAATTAACATGCCTTTCTCCTTTCACTACTGCTTAGATACCCAGAGATTTTTTATTTAAACTAATTTAAATAATCAATGATACTCTTATACATTGCATTTGAAGCTTTTTCCAAGTATTCATCACGAATCAATAATTGTTCTTCTTCAGGATTTGTTAAAAAGCCCAGTTCTGCTAAAACTGCCGGCATCATTGTATTTTTTAATACAACTAACCTTGGTCGATTCACAACACCTCTATCAACTCTGTTTAAATAACTTAGTAAATAATCTTGCATAATTCTAGCAAATCCATAATTATCTCTTGTCGGATCTTCTGAATATAACACTTCAATACCTTGGGCACTTGCTCTACTAAAGGCATTTATATGAATACTGACAAATAGATCAGCCCCTAACTTATTAGCAATATTAGGTCTTTGGTATAGATCAACATAACGATCATCATCTCTTGTAATATAAGTTCTAAAACCTTTTGCTTCTAATTGCTTCTGAAGCATTAAACCAACTTTTAATACTAAATCACTTTCTTTTGTCTTGGTATTTGTTCCCACAGCACCAGGGTCTTTACCACCGTGACCAGGATCGATTACAATTAAACGGTCAGTATATTTAGAATTCATAATTTCTATATTTTTAAAAGCAAGATTAATTGAATCAGTATTTCTATTACTATCACTCTCTTCTTTAAAAGATACTGGACCTTCTAAAGCAATCTTTATTACATATTGATCAAGACTTTTCGAAATACCGATTGCTTTGACGATTTGATCATCAATATCTAAATTTAACTCATCTATATCTACTAAATCTCTTAAGAATGAAACTTCTAAAATATTATTTTTTTCATCAAAAGATAAATTATATTTACCATTTTCTTTGAATTGAATATCTAAGAGCGAATCAGCATTTGTTGTTTTCGCATACTCAAATCCTTTTAGAGGATTCCCCGATACATAAGCATATATTTTATTATCTATTTCTTCAACATAAACATCATCAACACTTTTATCACTTGTTAAATTCATCTCAATTCTTGTCACCTTATCATCTGATTCATAAGGCGTATCTGAAGAAATATTCAACTGATAATAGGTATAATCTAAAATACCCCCACTGTTAATCGATACAGTAGTTTTATCACCTGGATTTACCTTTAAATTACTATTCACTACATCTATAATGATTTGATTCTCTTTTTGGTTATAGTCAAAAGCTGGTTGATCTTCTTGAGTCTCAATAATTAACGCTTTAGAATTGTATAAATCATCTGTATAAACTTTATCTACTGAATTAATCAGTTGGATGACTAGTTCATTAGTTTTTTGATCGTAAAATGTGTTAAAGCCTTTTTTCTTATTTAGATTCATTTCAATGGTAATACTTTTAATGTCCCCTTGTTCTTGGGACATGATAAGATTTTTAATACCAAAAAGACTTATATCATAGTTAATCATGCCATTTTCTTTTTTTAAAAAAATTGATTCTTCAAAAGCACTATTAACAAGGGTTACATTTGGAATTGAAAAAATCATTTTATCTTCAATACCTGTATTACTACCACCAACAGAATAATCATTAATGTCAACATAGCCTGTCGTTTTTAATCTTATTTCTGGAAATTTCAATTTATATTTAAAATCAATCCCAGTTAAATCTTGTTCTAATGAGTTAATTGCTACACTTTTAGTATCTCCTAACCAATCAATATCTAAATTAAAATTTTCAGATATAAATCGGATGGGTACCATTGTCCGCCAAGTATCGTCATATGACATTAGTTTGGCCGGCACACCACTTGGTAATTCAGTTTTATTACCATTGACATATGCATATTTTTCATCAATGGTTAATGTGATACTTTTTCCATTGTGAGTAATAGTAGCTGTTTGTGTTGATTGTTCCCAATTCACACTAGCGCCTAATTCTTCAATAATAAACCGTACTGGAACTAAGGTTCTTGTTTCGCCATCTAAATCATAAAGAATACCCGGTACATCTGTTATAACGTCTTTTCCCTTTAAAATCAGATTAATTGGTTGATAAGTATTAATTGTATTCGTTTTAGAATCCATTAATTCAACACTATCTATCTCAGAAAATTTATTCCCATAAGCAACACTCGAAAGCATTATTAAAACAACAAAAACTAGAATAGCTTTTTTCACATTATAACCTCCATTTAAAATACTATTTACCTACTCATTTTAACAAATTAAGGAGCATACTGCAATCAAATATATCATTTGTCATATGTATTTAATAATTTTAAATATAAAAAAAAGCAGAAGCCTAGGCTTCTGCTTTTTTAATTTAGTATATTTGGTATTAGTTAACCATTTCAACTCTACCGAAGTAGAAAGTATTCTTAGCATTTAATTCCCAACCAGAAACATCATTAGAAATCATTTCAAGATCTGTGTAGTAATATACAGGCATTACAACAGCAGATTCCATTAATTCTTTATCAGCTTCGAATAATAATTCAAATCTTTCTTGACCAGTAGCAGTCATAGAGTCCGCTAATAATTGATCATATTTTTCACTAGACCATTGTGTATGGTTCATTGGTGAACCAGTTCTAAACATACCTAAGAAAGTTAAAGGATCTGTGTAATCGCCAATCCAACCTTCTCTAGCAATTTGGAAGTCACCTTGAGTTCTAGTATCCTGGAATACTGCCCACTCTTGGTTTCTTAATGTAATATCAACGCCTAAGTTTTCACTCCACATTTCTTGAATTGCTTCAGCAATTTTTTGGTGTCCTTCAGAAGTATTGTATAACAATTCTAATTCTGGGAAACCTTCGCCTTCTGGAAATCCAGCTTCAGCTAATAATGCTTTTGCTTCTTCAACATTTGCAGTATCTTCAATTCCGTAAGTTCCAGTCATTTCCTGGAATACATTACCTTCAGCATCTTTTAAAGATGTAGGAATCATAGTTTTGGCTGGTAACTGTCCACCTTTTGATACAGTTTCAACAATTGCTTTTCTATCAATAGCTAATGTTAACGCTCTTCTTACTTTAACATCATCTAATGGTTCTACATTTACATTAAAGCTATAGTAGTAAGTTCCTAACATTGGGAAAATATTAAATGTTGGTTCTTCAGCAATTAAACCTGGTATTTCTGCACTAGGTACAGTCATGATAATATCCAATTCGCCTGCTTGATAAGCTGTTAAAGCAGTTGAAGCTTCAACGATCATTTCAGCATTAATTGTATCTAACATAACTTCGTCAGCTCTCCAGTAATTTTCATTCTTTTCAAGAACTAATTTACTTCCAGTCTCATAAGCAGCTAATACAAAAGGTCCATTAGAAACTGCTAATTCTGGATCTTTAGCCCATAAACCGTCAGCTTTTGCTTCTACAGCATCTTCTCTAACTGGGAAGAATGTATAGAACGTAGTTAAACCTAAGAACCATGGTGTTGGCGCTTTTAAGTTAACAACAAAAGTATCTTCATCTACTGCTTCAAATGTATCAACATTTGCTTCTCCGAAAATCCAAGAATATTCTGAAGCAGTTACAGGATCTAAAACTCTAGTCCATGCATATTCAAAATCGAAAGCTGTTAAAGGCTCTCCATCTGACCACATAACGCCATCTCTCATATTGAACGTATAAGTCATTTGGTCTTCAGAAACTTCGTAACTTTCAGCCATTGCTGGTTCTAAGTTACCTTCTACTTCTCTCATTAAACCTTCAAAAGTATTGTTAATTACGTGTCCACCATCAGATGCACCGTTTAAACCTGGGTCAATTGTCTTAGGGTCTGCTCCTAAGTTCCAGTTTAATACTTGTTCAGCTGCCTCTTCTGTTACTTCTTCCTCTGTTGCTTCTTCAGTTGTTTCTTCTTCTGTCGCTTCTTCTGTTGGTTCGTCAGTTGGCTCTTCTTCTGCCGGTTGTGAACAACCCACGAAAGCAGTCAAGACTAACATCATAACTAGAAGTAACGATACGCTTCTTTTAAACAATAAAATCCCCTCCATTTTCTCTCTCTACTCTAAATTGTACTTATTAAGAAATTAATTTTTCTTAATATCACTACCTTAATTATAATATATTTTTAACATTTACGCAAATTTGATTTAACATTTTATTATCTATCGTTTCTAACCAACTTGCCAGTAAAGTGACAAGCGACTTGATGTCCGTCGCCTAAATCTTCTAATTCTGGTATTTGCGTTGAGCAAACTGGTTTGCTATAAAGACATCTCGTTCTGAAACGACAACCAGACGGAGGATTTAACGGACTTGGTACATCCCCTTCAAGTATTACACGGTTTTTAGCTAAAGCACGTGTAACATCTGGATCTGGTATCGGTACTGCAGATAAAAGTGCTTGTGTATAAGGATGCTCTGGCTTGTCATATAATCGATCTGCTTCACCAATTTCTACAATCCGTCCTAAATACATAACTGCAATTCTATCAGAAATATGCTTAACCATTGATAAGTCATGAGCAATAAACATATATGTTAAACCTAATTCACTTTGTAAATCGTCAAGCATGTTTACAACTTGGGCTTGAATGGAAACATCAAGTGCTGAAATTGGCTCATCACAAATAATAAACTCTGGATCTACTGCCAATGCTCTTGCAATACCTATTCTTTGTCTTTGACCACCACTGAATTCATGTGGGTAACGACTGGCATGCTCCGTTGTTAAACCAACACGATTTAATAAATAGTTAATTCGATCTCTTCTGGCATCACCTGTAGCTAAACCATGAATATCTAGAGCTTCACCAATAATATCTGAAACTGTCATTCGTGAATTTAATGATGCGTATGGATCTTGAAAGATCATTTGCATCTTCTTACGGTATGGAATTAACTCTTTTTGAGACAATTCACTAATATCTACACCATCGATAATCACTTGGCCTTCAGTAATATCATAAAGACGAATAATCGTTCTACCAGTTGTCGACTTACCACAACCCGATTCACCTACTAAACCAAAGGTTTCACCACGGTATATTTTAAAATCTAAGCCATCTACAGCTTTAACATATCTTGTGTCTCTTCCTAAAAAGCCATGCCTTTGTGGAAAATATTTTTTTAAACCTTTGACTTCTAATAAAGCTTCTTTATTATTTGTCATTAACCTCACCTCTTTTTACCCCTGTATCCACTTCTACTTCAGGTGCATCTTCATGTAATAACCAACACGCTGCTTCTCGTCCTTCATTAAATTGAGTATATTCTGGCATATCTATTTTACATATTTTCATTGAATAAGGACATCTTGCAGAAAATGGACAGCCTTCAGGTGGACTAATTAAATCAGGTGGTGTTCCTGGTATTGGTACTAACCTACCTGTTTCATTTAAATCCATTCTTGGAATTGATTTAAGTAATCCCATTGTGTATGGATGCTTTGGCTCATAAAATATTTCTTGGGCTGTACCACGTTCCATGGCTAAACCACCATACATAACCATAATTTTATCACATGTATCTGCAACAACACCTAAGTCATGTGTTATCAAAATGATTGATGTATCGATTTTATCTTTTAATTCCTTTAAAAGTTCCATAATTTGTGCTTGTATTGTAACATCTAGAGCTGTTGTCGGCTCATCTGCAATGAGTAAATCCGGCTCACAAGAAAGCGCAATACCAATCATAGCTCTTTGTCGCATACCACCACTAAATTCATGGGGATAATTATCAATTCTATCCTCAGGTGATGGGATACCAACTAATCTCAGCATTTCTATTGCTTTTTTTCTTGCTGCTTTTTTATCCAAACCTTGGTGTCTTGTAATAGCCTCCATGATTTGATTACCAATAGTATATACAGGATTCAATGATGTCATTGGGTCTTGGAAAATCATCGAAATTTTATCTCCTCGAATAGAAAGCATTTCTTTATCTTTTTTCTTAACAAGATCTTCACCTTTAAATATTATTTCACCATCTTTAATATTGCCAGGATAAGAAACCAATTTCATTACTGACATTGCTGTTACACTTTTCCCGCTACCAGATTCACCTACTATACCTAAAACTTCACCTTTTTTTACATCAAAGCTTACGCCTCTAACGGCTTGCACTTCCCCCAAGTGTGTATAGAATGAAGTTTTCAAATTCTTTACGTCTACTATTTTTTCTCTCAATTTATTCACTCCCTTCTATCGTCTTAATTTCGGATCTAGTGCATTTCTTAAACCATCACCAAAAAAGTTAAATGATAAAACCGTCATACTAATAGCTAATGAAGGCCACATTAATTGGTGCGGATATGATCTTAAAGCTTTAACTGCATCATTTGCTAATGTTCCCCAAGATGCCATTGGTGCTGGTACACCTAAACCAATGAAACTCAAAAATGCTTCTGTAAAGATTGCACTTGGAATCATCATTGCTAAAGATACTATAATTGGTCCTAAAGCATTCGGTACCAAGTGTCTTGAGATAATTCGCCATGTACTTGCACCTAATGTTTTAGCCGCCATAACAAATTCTTGTTCTTTTAAACTCAACACTTCACCACGCACAATTCGTGCCATTCGTACCCAATAAACTAAACCTAAAGCTAACATAATTGTACTTAAACCCGAACCTAGAACAACCATTAATAAAATTACATATAACAATAATGGAATGGTTGAAATAATATCAACTAAACGCATCATCACGTTATCGACAGTTCCCCCAGCATAACCGGAAATCGCTCCGTAGAATACACCTACAAAGAACTGTACTAATGTTGCAACGAGTGCAATTTGCAATGAAATTGTTGCACCATATCGTACCCGGGCAAGTAAGTCTCTTCCTAAATCATCAGTACCCAGTAAATAAGTCATATTCCATGTGCTTTCTGTGGTTTCAACTAACTCATCATTGACTTTTAATTCAAAAGATTTTTCTGCTACTTCATCTTTGAGTCTTGCTGCAGCAATAAATGAGAAATCAAGTACCACTTCATTACCATCTACTTCATAAACTCTTCTTTTATTTTGCATAATGTCTAATGTACCATTGGTTGGTTCTAAACGTTCTATAATTTCACCTTTGTCACTTACTAAGAATAGTGTATATTCTCTATGAACAAAGACATTTTTATCTTCTGTTACTGGATAAACATCCATTTTCGGCGGTAAGTTTGCATTTTTTAATGTTTGACTTGAATAATCCCAGTCTGTTAAATGTTGACCAAACATTGCAAATAAAACAATTAATATAACTACTGCTAAACCAAACATGGCTAATTTATTCTTTTTTAATCGTCGCCATGCATCTTGCCAATAGGTTAAACTTTTTCTTGTTATTTTTTCCGTTTGGCTTGCTTCCGTTTCTACTTTCTCCCATAATTCAGGAGAGATTTTTTTATTATCCATCTTTCCCTCCTAGTCTCCGAATTTAATTCTTGGGTCTACTAAAGTATACGCAACATCTACTGTTAAAATTGCCACAATTACTAATGCAGCATAGAACACTGTTGTGCCCATTAATACCGTATAATCTCTGTTCCCTACTGATTCAACAAAATATTTACCCATCCCTGGGATCGCAAATATTTTTTCAATTACAAAGGATCCTGTTAAAATTGCTGCAATCATTGGTCCAATATACGTGATAATTGGAATAATTGCATTCTTTAAAGCATGTTTAAAGATTACAATTGGCTCTGGAATACCTTTTGCTCTTGCTGTTCTAATATAATCGGCGCCTAGTACTTCTAACATACTTGATCGCATTAAACGCATAACAAATGCTAGTGAGAAAAATGATAAAGCTAACACTGGTCCAATATAACTTTTCCAACCATCTAAACCGAAGGATGGTACCAATGATAATTTCGAGCTAAATATATAAATATAAACCGTGGCCACTACAAACCCGGGTACTGCTACCCCTATCGTTGCGATAATCGTTACAATGTAATCAATAATCGAATTTTGTTTGAGTGCCGATATAATACCAATGGGTATCCCTAATATCAATACAATTAATGCTGCTAGACCTCCCATTCGCGCTGAATATGGAAATCCTTTTCTAATTAGTTCTGTTACTTCAACTCCTGTCATTACAAAAGATGGTCCTAAATCAAATGTTACAACACCTTTTAAATAATCAAAATATTGCTTGTAAAGTGGATCATCTAAATGATATTTTTCATTTAACGCTTCAATTACTTGTGGCGGCAATTCCTTTTCTCTCGTAAAAGGTCCTCCAGGTATTGAATGCATTAAGAAAAAAGTTATTGTAATAACGAACCATAACGTTATTAACATAGAAAATAATCTTTTAACTAAATAATTACCCATTATTGCTTCTCCTTTCAATATTGTGAATTTTACAAGTGATCAAAATAAAATTTCACTCGTCATTCTTAAATCTACTATTATTTTAGCTTATATTCATTTTTATTACAACAAATTTACCTGATATAGATATTAACTTTTTGTAACACCCCTTCAAACCCCTATGTTTATAACCTCCAATAGTAGGAAAACGTTGTCATTTCCAGACCTTTAAAACAACCTTATAAGAGTTTAAATATTCTGAATAATGAATGCTATCAGTCAAAACACAAGAATACATTTCATTTTTCAAGTATTCTTGCACAAAAAAAGACCCCTCATTTCTGAGAGATCTTAAATTATTTTATAAACAATGGTCTTTAATCATTTGACTAACCATTTGCGGATTTGCTTTCCCCTTTGATTTTTTCATCACTTGACCAACCAAATATCCGATGGCACGATCTTTACCATTTTTAATATCTTCTATAGCATCTGGATTTTCTTCTAAGACTTCAGTAACCAATTCTTCAATAAAATCATCATCAGATATTTGCTTTAAACCCATCGATTCAATTAAAGCCAATGGCTTTTCACCAGTTTCAAACATCTTTCTAAAGACTTTTTTGCCAGCATTATTACTAATTTTATTTTCAGCTATCTGTTTAAATAAAATGACTAAATCTTTTTCTTCAAACTTTAACTCATCTAATGTTACTTCTTCTAAGTTCATTCGACGAAGCATTTCTGTCATAATCCAGTTACTTATTAGTTTTGGATCATTAAAGTCTGCACATAACGCTTCAAAATAATGGGCTAATTTCTTATCATTTACTAAAACTTGGGCATCATATGCTGGTATATCGAATTCTTTGACAAATCTTTCTTTTTTTGCTTTGGGTAACTCTGGTAGCTTTTCTCTTATTTCTTGAATCCATTCATCGCTGATTTCAAAATCAACTATGTCTGGTTCTGGAAAATATCGATAATCTTCAACATGTTGTTTGCTTCTCATAAATACTGTTTTGTTTTTATCAGAATCCCAACGTCTTGTATCTTTTTCACTATTTTTTCCAGCTTTTAATAACTCGGTATGTCTATGGGCTTCATAATCAATGGATTTTTGAACAGCTTTAAAGGAGTTTAAGTTTTTAATTTCACTAATTCTACTCTTTATTGAGCCATCCTTTGCAACCACGTTAATATTTACATCACATCTTAATGAGCCTTGTTCCATTTTAACATCTGAAACTTCAAGATATTCTAAAGTTGCTTTTAGTTCATCTAAAAACAAGACAGCTTCTTCTGGCGTTTCGATATCCGGATGGGTAACAATTTCTATTAGACCTACACCACTTCTATTATAATCTAATAAAGACACCTCTTTTAAACCATGTAATGACTTGCCTGTATCTTCTTCTATATGAATTCTTATTAATCCAATATCTTTTGTTGTACCATCTGACTTTTCTATAGTAATTTTACCATTGGAACACAAGGGTAAATCATACTGAGAAATTTGGTAAGCTTTTACTAAGTCTGGATAAAAATAATTTTTTCGATCCATTTTACTATGACTTGCTATATCGCACTCAAAAGCCAAACCCGCTTTAATGGCATAATCTAAAACCTTTTTATTAACAACAGGTAAACTTCCAGGAAATCCCATACATACAGGACAACACTGGGTATTGACATCGCCACCAAATTCAGTTGTACAACTACAAAATATTTTCGATTTCGTTTTTAACTCAGAATGTATTTCCAAACCAACGATTGTTTTAAATTCCATGTTTGCTCCTTTCTATAATGTTGCTCTTTTATTAAAATCAGTGTTTTGTTCGAATGTATATGCCACTTTAATAATCGTTTCTTCATCGAAATGTTGACCAATAATTTGCATACCTATTGGCATGCCATCTACAAAGCCAGCCGGTATGGAAATAGCCGGTACCCCTGCAATATTTATTGGAACCGTACAGATATCTGACATATACATCGCTAATGGATCATCTGTCTTTTCACCAATTTTAAAGGCTTTATCAGGAGCCGTTGGTGTAATGATACAATCAAATTTTTCAAAAGCTTTATCAAAATCATCTCTAATAAGCGTTCTTACTTTCATTGCTCGGTTGTAATAAGCATCATAATAACCTGAAGCCAAAGAATGGGTTCCAATCATAATTCTTCTTTTTACTTCTTCACCAAAACCTTGGTTTCTTGATTTCGTATATAGATCATCTATTCCTTCAAAGGTTTCTGCTCGATGACCATATCGAATTCCATCAAATCTTGCTAAGTTTGATGAACATTCCGCCGGTGCAATAATATAATATGTTGGTAACGAATACTCAGTATAAGGTAATGAGATTTCTTCATACTCAGCACCTAACTCGACTAAACGATCTAGAGCCTTATATATTAATTCCTTTACCTTTGGCGTAACGCCTTCTCCAAAATATTCTTTTGGCACGCCAATTTTCATACCTTTTACATCATTAACCAAAGCCTTTTTATAATTAATTTTTTTCTTTGGAACACTTGTTGAATCTCTTTCATCATGTCCGGCAATAGCATTTAACATAATAGCTGCATCTTCAACATCTTTGCTTAAAGGACCAATTTGATCTAAACTTGAAGCAAAAGCAACCAAACCATATCTTGATACCAGTCCATAGGTCGGTTTGATCCCAACAATACCACACAAAGCTGCCGGCTGACGAATAGAACCACCTGTATCACTTCCTAATGCGCCAAAGACTTCTCCAGCTGTTACAGCGGCCGCTGAGCCGCCTGACGACCCGCCTGGTACATAATCTAAGTTCCATGGGTTTCTAGACACTTGAAAAGCTGAGTTTTCCGTTGAAGAACCCATTGCAAATTCATCCATATTTGTTTTTCCAATGATTATAGCCCCTTCATCTTCAAGCTTTTTGATGACAGTAGCATCATAAGGTGGCACAAAATTTTCTAACATTTTTGAAGCACAGGTTGTATTCTTATCTATAGTACACATATTATCTTTCACAGCTATTGGTATCCCCGCTAAATCACCCAAAGGTTCTCCTGCTGCGTATTTTGCATCCATTACTTCTGCTTTTTCTAATGCTTCTTCTTTATATAAGGCTAAAAAGGAAGCCACATCTTCTTCAACCGCTTCAATTCTTTCAAATACCTTTTCAACTAAAGCAACAGATGTAATTTTTTTCTTTTTTAATAAATCTCTTACTTCGTGAATGGTTAAATCATATATTTCCATTATCGCTCCCTCCTATTTAACAACCTTTGGTACTCTAAAACAACCGCCTTCTGAATCAGGTGCATTATTTAAAATATCTTTCCGCTTAAAAGATGGTTTTACTTCATCTTCTCTAAAAACATTCTTTATATCTAACGCATGATACGTTGGCTTTACACCTTCTACATCTACTTCTTCTAATTTTTCGATATAATCAACAACAGAATTTAACTTTTCAACAAATTCTTTTTTCTCATCTTCACCAAAAGACAATCTTGATAGTTTCGAAACATGTTCTACATCTTTAACTGATAACGCCATTTGATCCTCCTTTTATTTTAACATTTTTTCAAATGCTTCTTCATCTAATAATTCGACATCTAATTTTTTAGCTTTTTCTAATTTTGAACCAGCCTCTTCACCATAAAGCAAATAATCTGTATTTTTACTCACACTTGAAGTAACTTTGCCACCATAAGCCATAATTTTTTCTTTTATACTACTTCTAGTATAATTCATTAGCTTTCCAGTAACAACAAATGTTTTATTATTCAATTGATTGGAAGTATTTTCGCTTTCAGGCTCTTCAAAGTTTACATTTGCTTTTCTCAATTTTTCAATCATTAATTGGTTTTTAGACTTCATAAAATAATCTTTTATACTTTGTGACATTTTCTCGCCAACCTCATCAACGGAAGCCAACGTTTCTACATCAGCCGCCATTAAATTTTCTAAACTTTGAAATTTTTCAGCTAATACACGAGCTGCTTTTTCTCCAACGAGAGGAATACCTAAACCGCTTAATAGTTGGTGTAAAGGATTATCCTTTGATGCGTCAATGGCACTTAATAAATTTTCTAAAGATTTTTCTCCCATACGTTCTAAGTTTAAGAGTTCTTCTTTTTTATTTTTAAGTGTATAAAGATCTGCAATATCTTCTATTAAATTATTTTCTATTAACTGTTTGACCATGGCTTCACCTAAGCCGGATATGTCCATGCCTGCTTTAGAGACAAAGTGTCTGATTTTTCGATTGAGTTTTGCTGGACAATCTGGGTTAATACACTTTTTATAGGCTTCATCTTCAGCCTTTATAGCTGGGCTATGACAAATAGGACATTCATCAGGTATTTTGTATTTTTCTTGACCGTCTCTTTTTTCCTTTATAACCGAAACCACTGCCGGAATAATGTCGCCAGCTTTTTGAATCACCACATGGTCACCAATACGTATATCCTTTTCATCAATATAGTCCTGATTATGCAATGTGGCATAACTAACAGTAGAACCAGCTACAAAGACAGGTGTTAATTTCGCCTTTGGCGTTAAAACCCCAGTTCTACCCACTTGAATTTCAATATCTTCTATTACAGTTTCAGCCTCTTCAGCCGGAAACTTATAAGCAATTGCCCATCTTGGGGACTTTGACCGTTGGCCTAAAGCTTCACGACTAGAAATTTTATTGATTTTGATAACCATACCATCAATATCGTAGGATAAGTCATGTCGTTTTTCAATCATTTTTTCGCAAAATTCATTTACTTTTTCTATTGTGTCAAAATGAAATCTTTCAACAACTTTAAAATCTAAGCTTTCAAGAAATTTTAAAGACTCTAAATGGGTTTCAAAACTTTCTTCTGTTTTTAATATTTCAAAAACAAAAATATCTAAAGGCCGTTTGGCTGCTACTTTTGGATCCAATTGTCTTAGAGAACCGGCGGCAGCATTTCGCGGATTGACGAAACTGGCTTCTCCTATTTCTTCTCTCTCTTCATTTAATTTTTTAAAACTTTCCTTATCAATAAAAACTTCACCACGAACAGTTATATCTACAGGTTTATTTAAAGTTAAAGGAATGCTTCTAACGGTTTTTAGATTCTCAGTAATATCTTCTCCTACTAAACCATTTCCCCTTGTGGCCCCTTGAACAAAAATACCCTTTTCATATTTTAAACTAACAGATAACCCATCAATTTTATACTCAACAGAATAATCAATTGGTTCTTCAATTGTTTTTTTTGATCGGTTTTCAAAGTCAATTAATTCCTCTTTATTGAAGGCATTAGATAAGCTTAGCATCTTATTTTCATGCTCAACTTGATTAAAGGTATCTAAGGGTTCGCCACCAACGCGCTTTGTTGGCGAATCTGGTGTTTTAAGAGCCGGATATTTTTCTTCTAATTTTATCAATTCATTCATGAGTTGATCATATTCATGATCCGTTATGCTTGGTTGATTTAAACTATAATATTCTTTATTATATTTTTTTATTTTCTTTTTTAATTCATTAATTTTTTCTTTAACTTTTTCACTCATTTAACTCACAACCTCTATAGGTGCAACATCTGCCATTAACTTTTTTATGCCTTGGCCATCAAAGGCAATGGTTAAGATCCCATCATTATTTTCTATAATTGTACCTGACCCAAAGCTTTTATGTTTAACTTTCATGCCAGCTTTAAAACTACCATCTTTTGATGTTTTTAATGCGCTTTTACTAGAAACACTGTCTATACTCTTACTGTCAATATTAATGAGTTCATCAGGAATTTCATCTAAAAATCTTGATGGGGCGTTTCTATTGGTTTTTCCATAAAGACTTCTAGAATTTGAGTGAGATAAGAACAATCTTTTTTCTGCTCGAGTAATCCCTACGTAACAAAGGCGCCGTTCTTCTTCTAAGTCTTCATCTGTCCCACTTGACATAAAGGAAGGAAATAGATTTTCTTCCATACCCACTAAAAATACATTTGGAAATTCTAACCCTTTCGCACTATGAAGCGTCATCATTAAAACACCAGGTTCATCATCAGCCAAGGTATCAATACCGGCTTGTAATGTTGTTTCAGCTAAAAAAGTACTTAAATCCCCTTCGCTTTCTTCTTCATTTTCCTTTGATTTAATAAACTCTGTCACAACACTTTTAAGTTCCCCAACGTTTTCTATTCGCGTCGTTGATTGGACATCCCCTTTTAATCTCAAATCATCCAGGTAGCCTGATTTTTCAATGACCATGTCAAATACGTCTAAAACATTTAAATGGTCTAGCTTCTTTCGAATACTTCGAATGATTTCTCTAAATTCAGAAAAAGCGTTTTTTGCCCGACTAGAAAGTGCACCAACTTTTTCTATTTCTAATAAAGCTTCATATAAACTGATTCCCCTATCTTCAGCATAATCGGATAATTTTTCAACACTTCGTTTACCAATACCTCTTTTAGGTACATTCACAATTCGTTCAAAGGCAATATCATCTACTGGGTTTTGAATTAGTTTTAAATAAGCCATGACATCTTTTATTTCCATTCGTTCGTAGAACTTTAATCCCCCAATAATTTGATAAGGAATATTGTTTTTCATAAAGACTTCCTCAAAATTTCTTGATTGGGCATTCGTTCGATAAAGAATGGCAAATTCATCATAAGATTTTTCTTTGTATTGTTCTATTTTGTTCAGTACATAATTGGCTTCATCTTTTTCAGTATAAGCAGCATAATAATTGATTTGATCCCCTTTGCCATTAGCCGTCCATAAATTCTTTGGCTTTCGCCCTTGGTTTCGACTAATCACATGGTTTGCCGCATCTAATATGGTCTGTGTCGATCGGTAATTTTGCTCTAATTTAATAATTTTGGCTTCTGAAAAGTCTTTTTCAAATTCATAGATATTTCTAATATCTGCACCTCTAAACTTGTAAATCGATTGGTCCCCATCCCCTACGGCACACAGGTTATGATGGCCACCAGATAAAAGCGCCGCTAATAAATACTGTACAAAGTTTGTATCTTGGTACTCATCAATTAAAATATATTTGAATTTCTTTTGATATTTTTTTAAAACTTCTTCATCTAATTGCAAAATTTCAATGGTTTTATTAATTAAATCATCAAAATCCATTGCATTGTTATTTTTTAATGTCTTTTGGTACAAATGATAAATTCGAATATACTGTTCAAACTTAAAATTTCCGCCGTGAATTTCTTCAAATCTTTCCGGGCCTATCTTTTCATTTTTAGCCATAGAAATCACATTTCTTACATGTTTCGGATTAAGCCTTTTGGTATCAATTTCTAGTTGTTTCATACTATTTTTGACAACTGTGTTTTGATCGGCTACATCATAAATCGTAAAATCACTTTTATAATTGATGACTTCTGCATGTCTTCTTAAAATTCGCAAACAAATAGAATGAAAAGTTCCCATCCACATACCAAAGGCCCCTTGACCAATTAACCGGGCCACACGCTTTTTCATTTCTTCTGCTGCTTTATTGGTAAAAGTAATCGCTAAAATATTACTTGGAAAAATATCTTTTTCTTCTATTAAATAAGCAATTCTATGGGTGAGTACTCTTGTCTTACCACTACCTGCGCCGGCTAAAACTAGTAAAGGCCCATCTGTCGTTTCAACTGCTTGTCGTTGCATTTTATTTAAATTACTTAAATCCATTATTCACTCCAAACTTTAAATCAAAAAAAGAATCTAAAAGATTCTCAATAAACAAACTTTCGTCTTTAATGATATCATGATTGCTTTATTTTTTAAATGCAAAAATGAAAAAATCAAAGGCTTATTATTTAACTAAAAATTTTATTACAATCAATAAAGTCATATGTCCAGGATAGAAAATATAACCAACCCATGGATTCAAGCTTATAAAAAAATTATTTTGATTGAATCCCTTGATGAAATACAATGCCATTAAACTTCTGCCTTGAAAAAAATACGAACTTAGATTTAAAATCTCATTCACATTATTAAAAATATATGCAAATATTAATCCAGCATTATTCATCAGATACACTAGTGGAGATTCTTGACTTCTTCTAACTAATGAGAAGAAGATATTGTAATAAGCATGGGCAAATGTTAATAAAATATAATTGATAACTAATAATATTGTATGTTTTTTTGAATAGTAAAAAATTAGTATTAATACAATGCCATACCATCCGTATTCAAGGCCTCTACCATAATCTAAAAATTTTACATACTCATTGGTATAAAGGATTATAAATAAAACACTTAAATTAATTGGAATTTTAAAATGTTTTATTGATATTTTTGATTTTAACAATTGAATGCTCTCGTTGATTAAATGAATAAAAACTAAACCAAGAAGTAAAGTAAATAAAATATTTAAATTATAGGATTCAAAAGTTAGAGTTCTATTAAAAAAACTATAGGGTATTTGAGTAATCAAAGCAAAGATTAATAAACGTAACATATACTTCTTCAAACTTGAGGTATGGTCATAACCTATACCAATCAGATAAGCAAAAATAGGAAAAGCTATTCTACCAATGGTTCTGAAAATCATCATATTCGGAAAAAATAAATACCCAATGTGATCAATTAACATAGTAAGCATTGCGATAACCTTTAAAACATCATTTCTTTTGCTTTTTCTCACTCCTGTTTTCTTTTGATTAACCGCTTCCATCATTCACCTGCATTCATATTTTTCTATTTTGTTTATTCTATCATATAGAAAAGGCCTTGAATAATCAAGACCTTTGCATATAATTTTACAGTAAATGTATGTCTTCTTTTCTACAATCTTCAATCATTTTGTCTGGCCAGATACTTGCTTGTACTTCGCCTATATGTGCCTTTCTTAAAAAGAACATACACATACGGGATTGACCAATACCGCCACCAATAGTTAATGGCAATTCATCATCTAATAACATTCGATGAAATTCCATATTTCTTCGTTCTTCACAGCCACTTAATTTCAACTGTTGTTCAAGGGCTTCTCGATCAACTCTGATGCCCATAGACGATAATTCAAAGGCATGTTCAAGCACTGGGTTCCAAAAAATAATGTCACCGTTTAATTCCCAGTCATCATAATCTGGCGCTCTACCATCATGTTTTTCACCTGATTCTAAGGTTTTACCGATTTTTTTAATAAATACTGCATAATGTTTCTTTGCAATAGCATCTTCTCGTTCAGAAGGTGTTAAATCTGGATACATATTTTCTAGTTCTTGGGTTGTAACAAATGTAATCTCTTTCGGTAGATTTCTTTGTAAGTCTGGATACTTTTCATAAAGATATAATTCTAAATCTCTAAATACCCTATAAATCTTTTTAACAGTTTCCTCCAAGTAGATTTCCGTACGGTCTTTTTTTGTTATCACTTTCTCCCAATCCCACTGATCCACATAAATTGAATGCAAGTTATCTAAATCTTCATCTCTTCTAATAGCATTCATATCAGTATACAAACCTTTCCCTTCACCAATGCCATATTTATGAAGAGCCATCCGCTTCCATTTAGCCAAAGAATGGACGATCTCAGCAACTTCACCCGTTTCCTTTAAGTCAAATGATACCGGGCGCTCTACACCATTTAAGTTATCATTTAAACCCGTTTTAGGTAATACAAATAGCGGAGCAGATACTCGTGTCAAATCTAGAACCTTCGCTAAATCTCTTTCGAAAAAGTCCTTTGTTTCTTTAAGAGCTACTTCTGTTTCCATTAATGTCATAAGGGATTTATAACCTTCAATAATTGTTAATCTTTTCATTTCTTTCCTCCTTTAAATTCGAATACTACAATTTTTTTAATAAAAAAAGTCTCCTATCCTAAAAAGGACAAAAGACTGAACTTTGCTATACCACCTTGATTTATTAGTATTGAGTACGGAAATTAATCGATACTCTACTGATATAACGGTCAGATCCGATTAAGCCTACTTTCTTTCGATTTCAGTTAATAACTCAAAAATGTTTTTCAATACAATGTTTAATACCCGTCTCACACTATCACCGGCTCGCTTCATTAAAGGGATCGTATTTACTCTTTTTCTCAAAGCTTTTTTTATTGATTGTAATATTATTACATAATTTTAACATTGTCAAATGTTTTTTTGTAAATTTTATGTTAAACAAAAATATTCACTAGTAATCCTTCTATTTGACCTACTTTTTTAAGTAAGCTCACACCTTTTTTTTCTTGCTTGAGTATAATATCCGTTAGTTCTACTAATCTTTGGTCAATGGTACTCACCGTTCTTAAAATTTTTGTTCGACCACCGAGGCCATAACCACGCCTTGCATTGACTTTCAAGCCAAAATCTACGGCATCTTCAACGAAATCTCTTACCATTTTTTTGTAAGACAATAAATTTTCAACGGTTCTTTTATCAATTAATTCTCGTCCTTTTTTATTGATTTCTTCTAAAATGCCATTTAAAGCCTGTCTCATTTTATCTTCTTCAGTATTTTCTAAAATTTCAGTAAAACTCAAGCGAGGAATCACTTTATCCTGTGTTTTTTTTATTTTTTTAGAATCAACTTTACTCAACCTTTTATTTTTTTCTATCTTCATTTAATCACCTTTTTCTAAAGACTCAATTATTTTAACAACCCCTGAAACAATTGATAAAAGTTGGGGTGGAATATTTTCTCGAATATCCATGTCAATGGTGTTTTTTAAGGTTTTGGGATCTTCTTCTATAGTTATCTTTTTTTCTTTGGCTTTATTAATGTATTCCTGACTTAAGGCATCAATAACACCGTCATAATTAATTGTCCCTTGATCGTATTTTTTATTCATATTTTCAAATCAAATCCTTTCTCAAAGTTAAAATCTTGTTGTTTAACGGAATTTTCTGGTTTAACTTCACTTATTCTTGGATTCTTTTCTGATCTATCAAAATCATAATATTGAACAAAACCTTTTTTAAAGCCTTCATCTGCTAATTCATCTAAGAAAGATTCAAAAGCAGTCTTTGTTTCTTGTTCTATTGTATCATTATTATTTTTAACTGTCATATTGACGACCTTATTAACAGATTGAATCTTAATACCTGTTTTCCCGTAGCGGTTTAAATCCATTACAAAATAAAGTGTGGAATTTTTCCAGTCAATTTTTTCCCCTTCTTTTTTTGCTTGAATAAATAAGTCTAAGGATTTAATTTTATTTTCTGCCATATAAGGTATATTAAGTGTCATCTGCTGAATATTTGATTTGACCTCTAATTTGCTTAACAATTGTTGCCCTGTCATATGGTCTACAGTTGATTTCATTTCAGGGAGTTTTTCTCCACTACTTTTATTTGTCATTAAAGACATAAGCATATTTTTTATATTTTCCATAGGCATTTTTTCTTCAGATCTATGTTCAAGACCTTGTACCACCTCTGCCTCATGATTTATCCCTATATTTCTTATTATTTCTAGACTTTCTCGTGGTCCTTTGTTCAATTGCTTAATCTGACTTTCAAGGTTTTCGACAAAAGCTTTCTTCCCATAGAATAATTCCTTTAAATCTTCCTTCATAAAAGCTTTAACTTTAGAGGCTTTTGGTTGAAAAGCCATATCATTTAGTTGTTTTTTTATATTTATTAAAAGTTTTTTTACTTCTGCTGTTTCATCATTCATTAACAGCTCTTTTGCTTCTTCTAATAGAGAAGCCATTTGAATAAGTTCTTTTTCTTCTGACATTGATGTATAAAGGGTAATCTCACTTTTCATAATAATTTTTTCGAAATTATGAATAATTTTTTCTATACTCTCCTTGGTCACTTGTTTATTAGGGGCTTCAATTATTTGATCTAAACTTTTTGATATTTTATTTTTAAATTGGTCAAACTCTAATTTAACTTCATTCATTTTTTCAGTTGTTTTTTCAACTAAAAATTTTCTGAAATGATTTACATCGGGTAACCAGTCCATTTCCACCGTCATTTCATCTTTCACTTCATTTAAAACCTCTGTTACATTTTTTTCAAAATCAACAAGTAATGCTTCAGTAGATTTTGCTAATTCAAATGTCTCAAAACTATTTTTATTCACGAGTTTTTCTAATTTTTCTTGATCTTGAATCTTTATCGACGTTTTTTCCATTCCTAGAACCTTTAAAATGTTTTCATTAAAAGATAGCCCTAAATCAAACTGGTCTTTAATGAAATCAATGCTCTCTTCTGAAAATTCTAAGGCTTTTAGTATTTTTTTATAATCAATATTTTCTTTTCCTTGATACATTTCTTTTAAGTTTTTAAATATTTCTCCATAATCAATAGATTTCTTTAACGTTTGATGAATACTTACTAAATTTTTAAAAGTTACTTCAACGTCTTTTTTTAACATTAAATCCAATGCATTTATTTTTTTGCTTAATGGCCCTTCTAACTTTTCAAAATGACCTTTAATGTTTTGAATCATTTCTTTCGTTGGTTCAATAGCATTGGCTTTTAAAGTTTTATATATCTTTTCATTTATACCATTTTTCTCTAGATTTAATGCTTTTAAACCAGATTCTTTTTTAGATTTATTTTCAACAGTTTCCGTTTTTATTGGTTGTTGTTCAATTTTTTGTTTTGTTTTTAAAAATGATGTGATCTTCATAAGTACCCCTCCAATATAACTATCGTCATTTTTTCAAGAAGTTTCAAGAAAAAAAGCCAAATCCTAAGGATTTAGCTTTTATTTACTCTACAATACTTCTGCGATCATTTACTTCTTCAATAATTTTCTCTTCTTTATTCATTAAGACGGAAACAATAATCAGTATCCCACCAATAATTTGTTTCATTCCGATTAAAGAACCATAGTAAAAATAGCTGGCAATAATTGTTACCACAGGAATAAAGTTAATAAATAAAGATGATTTTGAAACCCCTAGGTGTTTCATTGCATAATTATAGGCAAAAAAGCCTACACCTGAAGAAAAAACACCTAATAATACAACATTGAGAACCGTCGTTGAAGTCACCAGTTCAAAATTATTATTTTCAAACAACACGAAGGGAATGGCTAGAATTGTACCAAATACAAACTGATAAAAAACAATTGTGAACTGAGGATATTTATCAAATAATATTTTCGTAGATAATGAGTAAATAATCCAAGCACCTATGGCTGCAAACATCATCAAATAACCAATGAGACCATCGCCTGCCATTAATCCTTCAATAGATATGTCACTACTAATAATAATTAAAACACCTACTAATGAAACAATACCACTAAAGATTAATTTCTTGTTTAACTGTCTTTTATCAAAAATACTTTCAGCAAAAATCGTTGCAATAGGCAGTGCTGCCAAGATCATTGAAGCAGCCGCTGGCTCAATATATTTTACACCATTGTTTTCAAAATAAAAATATACTGTTATACCAACACCACCGGCTAGTAGAAAATACTTAATATCTTCTTTTTTTATACGCAAATCTTTTTTAGTCACAATTCCAACAATTCCCACAAGGCTTAATGCTAGTAAGAATCGAAGAAAAGTAAGGGTCATTGGTTCTAATGCTTGTAGAGCTATTTTAGTATTTAAAAAGCTTAATCCCCACGGGATTACTGCTAACATAATGGCTATATATCCTTTTTTCATAATCACTTCCTCTAATTACTATTTTTATTCACATCTTCACTCGCTAAATAGGCACTACTAAAAGCCCATTGAATATTGAACCCACCGGTATCACCATCAACATCTAGAACTTCACCTATAAAATATATATTAGAATCTTTTTTTGCTGCCATGGTTTTTTTATTAATAGCATTTAAGTCAATACCACCAACGGTTACCATTGAATTTTTTAATGTTCCCACTTTAAGCACTTCAAAAGTATTTCTAACAAAAGCATCTAATATAAGTTTTCTTTCTTTTTTTGTTAATGATGCGATATTTTTATGCTTATCAATACCTTTTATTAAAAACTCAAGTAATCGATTGGGTAAATTTAAGATTCTCAACGCATTAATTATATCTTTTTTTGAGTGTTCTTGCGATAGTTTTATTAATTTTTCATCAAAATCTTGATATCTTATGCCAACAAAATTTATTTTTAGTGAATCATTAGCTCTTAAATCCCTGGCATTATTAATAATCATAGGACCACTTAACCCATTATGTGTAATCAATAGATCGCCAATAATTTCTTTTACTTTTTTATTGTCACGATAAATATTACCTATAATATCTTTTAAAGTAATGCCCGATAAACTTGAAAGGTCTTTATCTATTTCTATTGAACAAAGGCCATTATAAAGCTTTGTTACAGGTATTTCCAATATTCTTGCTAAATTATACCCATCACCAGTACTACCTGTATGAGGATAGGTTTGACCACCTGTTGCAATAATTAATTTTTTTGATTCGTAAATACCAGTTGTACTATTGACAATGAACCCTTTATTTGTTTTTTCGATACCCGTGACTTTAGTATTGTAAACAATTGGGTGTTTTAAATCCCTCAGTAAAGCATTAAAAACCTTTTCGGCTTTAAAAGATGCTGGAAAAACCTTCTGATCTTCCCTGACTGTACTTTTAATGCCTTTTTGCTCAAAAAATTTAATACTATCTTTATTTGTAAATTTACTCAATCCATACCGAACGAAGCGTTTATGCTCTCCATATTTATTAAAAAACTCTTTTAAAGAAATATTATTTGTATAATTGCATTGACCAGCACCTGAAATCAATAACTTTATGCCCGCTTGGCTATTTTTTTCTAAAACGATAGCACTTTTATTTACTTGATTCGCTGCCATTAATCCGCTTGCCCCAGCGCCTATAATAATTACATCAGTTTTTTTATTCATCTTACATCCTTTCTCAAAAAAGAAAAAGGACACTATTTAAAAAAATAATGTCCTCTTAAAATCAAATTATTATAACTTAACTACTTCTTCAGCCTGAGGTCCTCTAGTAGTATCAACAATCTTGAACTCTACTATAGTACCCTCTTCCAAACTTTCCAAGTCACTTGATTTAATATCCGAATGATGTACAAAGACATCTGTTTGACCTCTTTCTAAAGAAATAAAGCCAAAACCCTTCTTTTTATTAAACCATTTTACTGTTCCTTTTTTCATTGTTTGAAAAGACCTCCATATTACTTAAAATATATAATAAAATATTAAATTATAGTCTTTTTAGTATTTGATTTACTCTTTAATTACGCTTTAGTTACGTTTTCAGCTTGAGGGCCTTTAGCGCCTTCAACTACTTCAAACTCAACTTCTTCGCCTTCTTCTAATGTTTTGAATCCGTCAGTTTGAATTGCTGAGAAATGTACGAATACATCTTCTTCGCCTTCAACTGTAATAAAACCAAATCCTTTTTCCGCATTGAACCACTTAACTGTACCTTTTTTCATTTTTTTACCTCCATAATTATTAAACTTTCTCTTTACTCATTTATCATAACATAGCAGAAATATTAAGTCAACTTTAAAATTATATTTTTTTTACAACAGTCTTGATATTCTCTTATAAACCAGCATTGTAATAACTGATAGCAACAGTCCTTTTAAAATATTAAATGGAATAATCGCATAAAATATCAATGAATTTAAATCAACAATGTTATTATTGACTATATTTCCCATTTTTACAATGGCATCAATTGGAAATTTTAATACATTGGCATAAAAAGGAAGTAATATGTAATAGTTTGCTAAGCCACCCATGATTCCCATAGCTATTGTTCCAACCAATAGTCCAATAATTGCATTCTTCTTTGTTTTATCTCTGTAATAGATTAAACTTGCAGGGGCTACTAAAGCAACACCTACTAAAAAGTTTGCCAATTCTCCTACACCTGATGTCGACGTTTGAATCAAATGCATCAAGTTTTTAAATAACTCAATCAATATTCCAACAATTGGTCCCAAAGCAAAACCACCAATAAGGGCAGGTAAATCGCTTAAGTCAATTTTAAGAAAACTTGGGAAGATTGGTACCGGAAATTCTAACTGCATTAAGATAAATGCAATAACTGATAATATTGAGATTTTTGTCATGTTTTTAATATTTAATAATTTCTTTGATTGATTCATTGTATCCTCCTTAAATAAAAAATCTGAAGCAAAAACACTTCAGGGAATACACGAAATTGTATAATTAATACATTCTTCTCCCGTCCAGACTTTACTGTCGGTACTGGAATTACACCAGTTCAGCGTTAGCTCGCGGACTTTTACCGCCGGTTGAGAATCACACTCACCCCTGAAGAATTAAAAATAACTTATTCACTTTTAATAATAATTATAATAGCATAATGATATTTCTTTGTCAAATCAAGGATTCTTTTAAGCTTTTAAAAATTCTGGAAGAAAATTGAAACCTGTACTTCTAATGACTCTAAGCCAAATGAGTTAAGACAAAAAATTAGAGTATAAAATGAAAAATATTTTAAGTTAAGCATTAGTATTAATTGTATTAAGTACATCGATGACTACTTTTGTCGATAATGAAAAGGCAATACCTGTATTAATCCCTGCTTTTGAACCGGTGAAGAAAATAATGAGTATTGTAAGCCAAACGTCAACCATTGTCATCTACTAAATTCTTATTCCAAAAAACTCTCTCAGGATTATTGTGAAGATATTTTCATTGAGTAAATATTCATTTTCTAATATAATAAGTGTTGAGAAAGGATGATCTTATGAAGAAGAACAAAAAATATCTACTCTCCTTACCTGAAAGGAGCGTGCGTTTTGTCACCTCAGTTGCTACAAGCATCACTTCTTTATTAACGAAGACTTTACTACCAAGACCCATCCGGAAAAGTACTTTATATCAAATGACCTTTGGTTTACTGCAAAACTACTTGATAGAACATGTGGCTGAAATTCCCTTAGAAAAAACCGAAGAGAGTTCTTCAAAAAATTATATTTATAAAAAAACCGCCGGTTCAGTTATTGAAGGTGTTGGCCTATTAACCTTTCATTATTCACCAGTATGGTTATTGGCTATGATTAGCGATATAGCTGGTGGGAGTCAAATCTATTTAAGATACTTAGTAAAGTCTTTACGACAGGAAGGAGTACTCGATACTGATGAGGAGTTTGCGTCTATAGAAAGTTTATTAATGCATGTTCAAAATATTAGCAGAAACAGCGCCAAATTTATTGATCAACCACCTATAAGAAAAGAAGAATTTATGGGGATTCTTGCACAATTAAAAAAAATTTATGAAGAAAATCCAAAGTTTCTAATAAATTTTTTCCATAAACTTGAAGAAATTTATCAAGAGTTAGAAAACTTATCAACGACATCACAAGTCTCCTTTGAAAAGCTCAATGGCGCTATTACAATGGATTTGATGAAAACCTTAGGAGAAAAAACACTTAATTTTTCTAAAATATCATCAAAGGTTACCATGGAAATCTTTAATACGTACTTTATTCATTCCTATGAAGAGACCCTTCAAGAAATAAAAATTATTGGCACTCATAAATACCTTAAAAATCATATGCGCCCCTTCATTTATCAATTAAAAATTCACTTTAAAAAAGAAAAAATAACAACAACAGAGAAAATCATTCAATACTTTGAAAAGTTTTCAAAATAAAAAAAAGCCTCTGGGGGGAGGCTTTTAAACTTTTTTAAATGTAATTAATCGATTGTTATCATTATATATCATTTCTAGGTTAAACATTTTACCTAATAAATACAATGTTTTAGATGAATAAAAACTAATGTGTGTTGCATCACGTTTATACCACCAATTTTTAAATTTTTCTTCCGTCTTTGGATGTAAAAGTGTCATAATTGACAAATACCCACCTTTTTTAAGCAATTTAGAAAGATGCTTTATTTCTTTAACTGGGTTAGAAAAATGTTCAAATACCTCCGTTGACGTAATTAAATCATATTTATATTTTTCGTATTCTTCATTGTTATCGTATATTGGATCGTATGTATTAACTACCCATCCATCCATTTCTAGTAACTTCGCAAGAACTGGTCCAGGACCACACCCAAATTCAAGGGCTCTCTTTTTTTCTTTAATAAAAGGGTTAATTGCTTTTTCTATAAAACTCTCAAACATTTTTACATAACCTTTTGATTCAAAAGTATTATCATGTTGATCATATACTTCCTTTTCATCTTTCTCGGAAACAATTTCTTCTTGGTCTAAAAAAATATATTCACAGACTTCGCAAAAATAATATGTTGAATCAAATTGATCATCATATATCTTTTTCAAAGAACTCGAATCACATATCTTGCATTTGTGCATTTAATTACCCCTCTCTTCTTTATATAACATGATATATATATTTTATTAACACGTCAATGATTTTTTCGCTGAAAACGATACCAAATTATTTTTTATAAAAAAAGGGCTTAAAGCCCATGATTAATAAATAATTGATATAAGTGTTTTATATTTCAAATCTTCTCCAGTCATTTCATTATTAGTAATTAAAACAACCTGAAAAACTTTACCATTAACAGATATCATAATATTTTTATCTGTTTCAGTATCGTTCATCACCATAAACTGGTCTGCATCACTATATTTCTCTCTAAAATACTCATAAACCTTTTCTATTGGATCCGTAGTCATATAACCAACTACTTGTTGACCATCTCTTTCTTCAACAGCGGCAAGAACATTTTCCTCTCCCTTGGCATAAAAAGGCATTTCATCTTTAGGATAATCTTCTGGCAAAACTAAATCATCAGGTACCACTATTGCGCTAGCATAATCTTTGTTCTCTTCTTTAACAGCCTCTTCCTCAGGTGCCATACCAGATATGTCCCCAGGTACAATAATAATCATAACAAAAGACTCAAAGCGGTCCGCCATTTCGCCTTCTGACGGTGAAATAGTAATCGTGTAGGTATGCCCCTTAAATTCACCAATGTTGGAATAAGAATCATCTGTGATGTCTTTCATCATTACTTCTGCATCTTCTAAGACGCCTTCATAGAATTCTCTTACCACCTGAATTGAATTTTTTGATCCACCAGAAATAGCATAGGAACCATCATCTCGCTTCATAGCAGTAATTAAAAATAAATCATCATAAATCGGTAAAATATCTTCTGGATAGCCCTCAGGTAAATTTACACTTTTATCGAGATCTTTTGTAACCGTCGTTTCTGAGTCTTCACCTGTGATTTTCATTTCATCAGAATCTTCTTCTATAGACACTTCTTCCTGAGTACTATTTGTATCATCAGTTCGATCATCAGAAGAATCTCCACAAGCGGGTAATAAAGCAATTATACATACCAACATCAAAATTCCTATTATCTTTTTCATATTTGCCCCTCTATTCAAAATCATCAATGGACTGCAAATATTATTATTTATAGACTTTATCATTTTCTGTTTGTATCCTTTAATTACTTCATACTCTATTTGACTATTTTTAAACGATTACTTAAAAACCCTTTTTAGAGAATCTTATTGATTACATTTATATAAGCTTTAATACTGGCTTCAATAACATCCGTTGATAAACCGATGCCATGATAAGTCTTTCCTTGATACAAAATCTTTACTCGTGCTTCACCTAAAGCATCTGTTCCTTTAGAAATGGATTTGATCTTATAATCCTTTAATATTAAACCAATATTAAATATTTTTTCAATGGCATTAAAAGATGCGTCAACAACACCGTCACCACTGGCAACTTCTTCAAAAATCTCATCATTGTGTTTCACACCAATGGTTACTGTTGGATTAATCGTATTCCCACAGTTAATAACATAACGTTCTAAAGACACTTGGTCTTCAATTTCGTAAATGTCATCTCTAATAATCGCCTCTATATCAGATTCATACACTTCTTTTTTCTTATCTGCCAAATCTTTAAAGATTTTAAAAGCCTTTCTAAGATTTTCATCTGAAAGATCATATCCTAAACTATTAAGTTTCTCATTAAAAGCATGTTTCCCCGAATGTTTTCCTAATACCATTTTATTTTCTTCAAGACCAATTTGTTCTGGAGACATGATTTCATAGGTGCTTTTATTATTAATTACCCCATGCTGATGAATGCCAGCTTCATGGGCAAAAGCATTGTCCCCAACGATTGCTTTATTTGGTTGTACGTCTACACCAGTTATAGCGATTAAATCCTTAGAGGCTTTCATGATTTGCTTTGTATTGATATTGGTTCTAATATCAAAATAATCTTTTCTGGTATCTAAGATCATTGCAAGTTCCTCTAGTGCCGCATTACCTGCCCGTTCCCCAATGCCATTAATGGTACACTCAATTTGAGTTGCACCACCTTTAATAGCGGCAATAGAATTGGCTACTGCTAAACCTAAATCATTGTGGCAATGAACTGAAATTTCTACATCCTTTGATATATTCTCTTTTACATAACTTACCAATTGATAAAACTCATCTGGTGTGGTATACCCAACAGTATCTGGAATATTAATCACATTTGCTCCAGATTCAATAGCTGTATTAAAAACTTCGACTAAAAATTCCTTTTCAGTTCGCGTGGCATCTTCTGCTGAAAACTCAATATCATCACATTTGCTTTTAGCATACTTCACCATTTCTTTTGTTTGTTTTAATACTTCTGCTTTAGACATTTTTAATTTATATTTTCGATGAATTTCTGAAGTTGCTAAAAATGTATGAATTCTTGGATGTTTCGCATTTTTTACCGCTTCATAAGCACGATCAATATCGGGTTTTAAAGCTCTAGCTAGAGAAGCTACAACTGGTTTTTCAACCGTTTCTGCCACCATTTTTACTGCCTCGAAATCACCATCTGAAGCAATTGCAAAGCCGGCTTCAATAACATCTACATTTAACAATTCTAATCTTTTCGCCATCTTAATTTTTTCTTTTAAATTCATTGAACAACCGGGGGATTGTTCACCATCTCTTAATGTTGTGTCAAAAAATTTGATTACTTTACTCATTTGAGCCTCCTCGTTAAATCCTTATCCTTCAAAAAACAAAAAACGCCCTTGTTAAAGGACGAATAATTACTCCGCGGTACCACCTTGATTATCTTAGATCACTTGAAGTCTTTAATGGAACGACCCATAGATTCTTAATTATATTTCAGAATCTAAACTTAGGAGCGAGAATCTAATAGAATTGTTATTGATTTTCACCAAGCATCAACTCTCTAAAAACACTTCTATTAAAGCTCTCCTGCGCTGTTTTTAATTTGATTAGTTATCATTCTACTATTTTAAGAATATTCTGTCAACTTATTTTTTAATTTATTTTTTACATTGACAAGTTCTAATTTCTTATGTATCCTAATGATTAAAATAAATTAAAAAAGAGGTGAAAAAAGTGAAAGCATCAACAGCAATTGTCAATTTTTTAGAATCAGAAGGTGTTAAAACAATTTTTGGATACCCAGGTGGTGCTGTCTTACCAATCTTTGAGAGTTTAAGTCAGTCATCCATCAATCATGTCCTTGTACGTCATGAACAAGGGGCTATTCATGCAGCCAGCGGTTACGCTTTAAGTAGTGACACTACTGGGGTTTGTATTGCTACTTCTGGCCCTGGAGCAACAAATCTAATCACAGGCATCGCTAATGCCTACATGGATTCAATTCCCGTTGTCATCATAACTGGACAGGTGGCTACAAATATTATTGGTTACGATTCATTTCAGGAAGCAGATATTATTGGTGCTTCAGAGCCTTTTACGAAGCACAATTATTTGATACGAGACATTTCGACTTTAGGAGAAGTTTTTAAAAATGCTTTTCATATTGCGAATAGTGGGAGAAAAGGACCTGTATTAATTGATATCCCAATTAACATTCAAAATGCAGACTTTAAAGGAGACTACCCACAATCCGTAGATATATCAGGTTATAAACCAACGATCCACGGGAACCCTTATCAAATTAAGTTAGCACATAAAAAAATAATTAACTCAAAACGGCCTTTGCTTTGTATTGGTAGTGGTATTTTACTGAGCCATAGTCGAAAAGAATTAAGAGCTTTTGTTGACGCAACAAATATTCCTGTTTTACATACATTAAAAGGCAAAGGCGCTTTTGATGAAAGTAGAGAAGAATACGTTGGCATGATTGGTTCCCACGGGCACCATTATTCAAATGAAATTATAAAAAATTCAGATCTACTCATCGTCATCGGTATGAGCATATCTACTAGAACCCGTGCAAACTTTAGTATAGCCGATAAAAATGTTATCCATATTGATATTGATCCTGCTGAAGTTGGTAAAAAAATACAAACCAGTATCCCTATTGTAGGAGATGCTAAGGAGATTTTAAATGAGCTTATTTCTAGAGATTATTCAACTGATTTTAGTGAATGGCATAAATTTATTGCTACCGAAAAAAATAAAAACAATAATTATTTAGGAAAAGAAGCATTTATTGCTAAAAAACTTGGGAAAATATCAAATCTATTAGATGAAGATGCCATCATCGTTGCAGATGTTGGTAACAATCAAATTTCTGCCGCTCATAACCTTAAGATGAATGGCAAAAGACGTTTCATCACTTCTGGTGGCCTTGGCACCATGGGTTTTAGTTTACCCGCTTCAATTGGTGCACAAATGAGTAAAAGAGACCGTCAAATTCTAGTAGTCATAGGTGATGGGGGTTTCCAAATGGTTATGAATGAACTCATTACCCTTTTTGAGAATGAGCTTAATGTCAAGATCTTATTGATAGATAACCAATCTTTAGGCATGGTAAGAGATTTACAAAAAGCTTGGTATAACCATACTTTTAGTGTGAATTTCAAACGAAATCCTAATTTTGAAAAAATTTGTGAAGCAAATTATATTTCATATTTTGATTTAAATATAGAGGAAAACATTAGTAAATTCTTAGGTCATCCAAGTGTTGCTCTTGGAAGAATTAATTTAGTAGGTGAAGAAAATGAATAAATATACTTTGGCCTTAATTGTTAACAACCATGCCGGCGTTTTATCAAAAATTTCCGGTCTTTTTACCCGAAGAGGCTACAACATTGATAGTTTATCCGTTGGCACCATTGAAGAAGAAAATTTATCCCGTATGACCATTGTTTTTAACGGCGATGAACAAAGCTTTGAACAAGTAAAAAAACAATTTCATAAGTTGATTGATGTCATTAAAATCCTTGACTTATCTGCTGAACCAGCAGTCTTTAGAGAATTGATTCTCGTTAAAGTTGCTGTCACGACTTCAAATAAAAGAGATCTAATTGATTTAGTTAATATCTATAGAGGAAAGATTATTGATCTTAATAAGAAATCATTGATTATCGAATTAACAGGGGACCAAGAAAAGATTGATGCTTTCATCGACTTAATCAAAACCTATGAAATAAAAGAATTGGTAAGAACAGGATTCACCGGTTTATTAAGATAAAAATTAAAAAAGGGCAGAAGTTTTGATGACTTTCTGCCCTTTTTTAATTCATAATTTTCTACTAATTTTGTTCATGCAAAAGATAACCTCTAAAATTTCTTTGAGATTATCTTTTATTCCTTTAAATTTTAGATACTAACTCGCTTGCACTTCCTTTTCTTTATTCGTAAAAGTTAAACCATATTCGATACTATCCACTAAAGCTTTCCAGCTGGCTTCAATAATATTTGTTGAAGCCCCAACAGTGCCCCAAGTATTCGTACCATCACTGGTTTCAATTAATACTCGTACCTTTGCCTCTGTACCGTCGTTACTGTCAAGGACACGTACTTTATAGTCTACTAAGTAAAAGTCCTTTAAACGAGGATAGAAGTCTATTAAAGCCTTTCGCATGGCTTTATCTAAAGCATTTACTGGTCCATTGCCGCCAGATGCCGTGTGTACTTCTTGACCTTTCACATTCACCTTGATAGATACTTCAGAATAAGCGTCTTCATCTTTTCTTTTCTCAGTTATGATCCGAGCACTCTCTAATTGAAACAGCTCTGTGAATCGATTAAGGGCTTTTTCTATTAATATTCTTAAGGACCCATCGGCCCCTTCAAAATGATAGCCTTGATGTTCCAAAGCTTTTACTTGTTTCACTACATTTCTTAAATCATCTTTGTCTTTATCTAAATGTACACCTAATTCCTTTGCTTTATAGATAATGTTTGATTGACCAGATAATTCAGAAACAACAACTTCTTGGCGATTACCTACTAAACTTGGGTCCACATGTTCGTAAGTCGTTGCATTCTTTAAAATAGCGCTGACATGAATACCACCTTTATGAGTAAATGCGGAAGTTCCTACATAGGGTAAATGACTCGGATGAGACGTATTAATGAGTTCACTGACAAATCTTGATGTCTCAGTCATTTTTCTTAATTTTATTTTTGGTAATAAGGCCCCATCGTATTTCAGCAATAGATTTGGTATCAGTGAAGATAAATTCGCATTACCACACCGTTCACCAAACCCATTAATAGTCCCTTGAATGTGATTTACACCCGTCTCAAAGGCAACTAAAGAGTTAGCCACTGCTAGTTCTGCATCGTTATGGGCATGGATCCCCATTTCACAAGTAATTAAACCTTTTACATCATCAATTATCTTTTTTACATCTTTAGGCAATGTACCACCATTGGTATCACAAAATACGATTGCATCTGCTCCACCTCTTTGAGCCACTTTGATAACTTCTTTGGCATACTCTGGGTTTGCTTTATAACCATCAAAGAAGTGCTCTGCATCGAAATTCACCTCAAGACCATGGCTTTTTAAATAAGCAATTGAACTTTCTATCATCTTTAAATTTTCTTCTAAAGTCGTTTTTAAAGCCACACGTACATGTAAATCCCAAGTCTTTCCAAAAATTGTTGCTACTTTAACCTTTGATTTAATAATTTGATTTAAATTATGGTCATCAGCCGCTTCAATATTGGCTCTTCTCGTTGAACCAAACGCAGCTACTTTTAAATTTTCAAACGTCATATCTTTGACTCTTAAAAAATATTCAATATCCTTTGGATTAGAACCAGGCCATCCACCTTCAACATAATCAACACCTAATTGATCTAAAGCTTTGGTTATCCTTACTTTATCTTCTGTTGAATAGGAGATGCCTTCTTTTTGACTACCATCCCTAAGGGTTGTATCATAAATTTTCAGCATCATTAACCTCCTTACTAAAGTACACTACAAATATAATCGCCTGCTGCAGTAGTTGTTAAAGTACCACCCATATCAACAGTGACTTGTTTTTCATCTAAAGCCTTTTTAATCGCCTGATCAATTTTTTTGCTTTCTTCTGTGTAACCTAGTACATCTACCATCATGGCTGCTGCCATGATTGCTGCCAAAGGATTTGCTTTATTCTCTCCAGCAATATCCGGTGCAGAACCATGTACAGGTTCAAACATAGACAAACCATCTGGATTCACATTTCCTGAAACCGCCATGCCCATGCCGCCTTGTATTTCGGCACCAAGATCTGTAATAATATCTCCAAACATATTGCAGGTAACTACAGTATCAAAGACCTCAGGGTTTCTAACCATTTTCATTGTCATGGCATCGATTAACATATGGTCTTGTTGAACACTCGGATAATTTTCGCCGACTGATTTAAATACCCGTTGCCATAAATCATGTCCATAAGTGAGAACATTCGATTTATCACAAAGGGTTAATTTTTTTGTTTCACTACGCTTTTCTGCATAATCATAGGCATATCGTAAGACTCGTTCTACACCTTTATAAGTATTAATCATTTGCTGTGTTGCCACTTCATCTTTTGTTCCCTTTTTAAAAAAACCGCCAATACCAGCATAAAGTCCTTCAGTATTCTCTCTGATAATCATCATATTAATATCTTCTGGCCCTTTGTTTTTTAACGGTGTGAACTTTGAATCAAGTAATTTAATTGGTCTTAAGTTAATGTACTGATCGAAGGAAAATCTTAAATCTAGTAAAATCCCATGTTCTAAAATCCCAGGTTTTACTCTTGGATCCCCTATGGCACCTAAATAAATTGCATCATAGCCTTTTAATTCTTCTTTCACTGCATCTGTTACTAATTCACCGGTTTCTAAATACCTTTTTGCACCAAGGTCAAACTTTTTAAAATTAAAAGATAAGTCCGTTACTTCACTTAATTTTTTTAATACTTTAACCCCTTCGTCCGTTACCTCCGGTCCAATGCCATCGCCTCCGATGACTGCTATATTTAAAGTTTTCATTATTTTTTCCCCCAATTCTCTCTTGCATAATTCACTAATCCACCAGCGTTAATAATATCTTTCATAAATTCTGGAAAACCCTTCGCTTGATAAGTTTCATCTTTTGTAAGATTTTTAATCACACCAGTTTCTATATCTACTTCAACTTCGTCGCCATTAGTGATTCCCTTCACTGCTGCTTCACATTCAAGAATTGGTAAACCAATATTAATTGAGTTTCTATAAAAAATTCGCGCAAAAGTGTTTGCAATTATACATGAAACGCCTGCTGCTTTAATCGCCATTGGTGCATGCTCTCTTGAGGAACCACAACCAAAGTTATCTTCAGCAACAATAATATCACCTGATTTAACATTTGAAGCAAAAGTCCCATCAATGTCTTCCATGCAATGTGATGCTAGTGCCTTTGGATCTGAGGTATTCAAATACCTTGCTGGGATAATTACATCTGTATCTACATCATTTCCATATTTCCATACTTTTCCTTTTAAACTCATTTACATAACCTCCTCAGGACCTGCAATTTTACCCATGATTGCAGAAGCAGCTGCAACAGCTGGATTTGACAAATATACTTCACTCTCTGGATGCCCCATTCGACCGACAAAATTTCTATTAGTAGTTGCTACAGCTCGCTCACCTTTGGCTAAAACACCCATGTGTCCACCCAAACAAGGTCCACATGTTGGTGTACTGACGGCTGCGCCCGCTTCGATTAATGTTCGAATAATACCTTCTGCCATAGCATCAAGATAAATCTGTTGCGTTCCTGGAAAGATAATTAGTCGCACATGCGGTGCTTTTTTCTTTCCCTTCAAGACTTTCGCTGCTAATCTTAAATCTTCAAGTCGCCCATTGGTACAAGAACCAATAATCACTTGATCAATTTTAATATCGCCGACTTCACTAATCCCCCTTGTATTTTCTGGCAAATGAGGAAAAGCCACTTGAGGTTCTATGGTAGAAACATCAAATTTATATGTTTTTTCATAATTTGCATCTTCATCACTTGTATATACTGTGTAATCTCTTTGGGCACGGTCTTTTAAATACTCAAAAGTTGTTTCATCCGGTGCAATTAAACCACATTTTCCACCAGCTTCAATGGCCATATTTGACATCGTCATCCGATTGGCCATTGAAAAATTTTCAATGACTTCACCAGTAAATTCCATCGCTTTATAAAGGGCACCATCCACACCAATTTGGCCGATGGTATAAAGGATTAAATCTTTACCGCCAACCCATGGTTGTAATTTACCAGTATATTCGAATTTCAATGTCTCCGGTACACGCATCCATGCTTTTCCTGTGGCCATACCTACAGCCATATCTGTTGAACCAATACCAGTAGCTAAAGCACCAAAGGCTCCGTATGTACATGTGTGGGAGTCGGCACCAATAATAATATCACCTGGTAATGCTAATCCTTTTTCAGGTAATAAGCAATGTTCTATTCCCATTTCACCAATTTCAAAATAATTTTTAATTCCCTTTGCATAGGCAAATTCTCTAATTATTTTCGACTGTTCAGCTGAATCAATATCTTTGTTTGGTGCAAAGTGATCGGGTACAATAGCGATACGTTCTTTATCATACACTTCATCCATACCTAATTTAGCAAATTCCTTCACTGCAACAGGGGTTGTTACATCATTTCCTAAAACTAAGTCTAAGTCAACACTGACTAAATCACCAGGTTTAACCTGGTCTTTACCACCATGACTTGCAATAATCTTTTCTACCATCGTCATACTCATTTTTTTACTCTCCTTTTCCTTTAAAATCCTTTAATTTAAAATAAAAAATCTCGTCTTAATAAACAGACAATAATCTATTTACTGAGACGAGATTTCTTCGCGGTACCACTCAATTTCGTAACAACTTTACAGTTATTACCTTTATAAGTACGAATAATTATAAATTATTTTATACTCAAGTAATTATAACGGCTACTACACCGGACCAAGTTACTTATTTCACTTGTCAACTCAAGGGGGATTTTTCAACTACTGCAGTCATCTGGTTCTCAGCTACTCCAGTTCTCTGTAATTCAGCAAGTAGTCTAATGGCCCTTTCTTTGTTTTGGTTTATTGATATAAATATTAAGTTATTTCGAAGGCATTGTCAAGAGTTTTCTGAATATTCTTTTATCTTCTCAGAAACGAGTAGAATAATTTTTTTAATAATAAATTAAAAGACTTTTCAAAAAACAAAAACTTCTATCCCATTAAGAATAGAAGTTATCTTTGATATTGTTTAATAATATATACTTATACAACCAACTAATTTATCGCTGGTAAATTTCAATTAATCTTATAATGCTATATGTTAATACCATATAAACAAACATAGCAACTATAACTGTTGGTTCGAAAACTGCTTTTGTTTCTGCGCCGCTTCCTACAGTAGAGCTAAATATACCACTAAATGGCTCTAGGAATATCCCGGAAATATTATATACTCCTTGAACAAAGGCATTATTTGGATTCGCACCGAATACCTTCAAAAATAATCTGAAAGCAAATAGCATTTCTAATAATCCACAGATATACCAAATTGTACTTTTAAATTTTGAAATTATTTGAAAATTGCTATTCTTGCTATAGTTATTTCTTTCTTTTTTTACATTTTTTTCCGATTCAGTCTTTTCATTTTTCTCTTTCATTAATGTCACTCCTTAATTATATTATAATCCATCTAAATGCATTTTAATTAAGGTCCCTCATTCCTTTTATTCTCTCTAATAATATCATTATAAAGAATCTCTAAAAGTATGGAAGTACATTATCTGACTTTCAGTTCATATCGTAAATTAATGATTCTAATAAATTTGCTTTATTTTTATAACTTTTATTATCTAAACTTCTGTCTAATAAGTATCTATCAAAATTTTTATCAGATAATTTATTATTCCCTTTAATAATAACCTCTTAACACATAAAAACACCTTAATCAGGTGACTGATAAATCGTATATTTAATTCTTGAACACCGGTCACCAGTGATGTTCATTTATAGTATATGTCCAAATAGAAATTGTGTCAACTAAGCCGATGAATATAACAGCTTTTGTACATAAATATATGAATAATTTTATGACTTATAACCAGGTTTGAAATGAAAATGAATTCCTAGATTACAAAATATTTGGTGACAATGTATTACTATTATCTTATTAGAACAGGAAAAAGCCTCAAGCATTTCTCGCTTGAGGCCCGATCCAATTTTCTGTAAGTTAAAATGTTACTCCACTATTTGTCAAAGAGCCTAAAACATTTTATAACTAAGGGGCTACAACAGTACTTACATCCAATGTGACTGCAGTTTGTGCTAACAGTCTACCAGTAACGGATGCATTTGTTCCAAGCGTTATATTTGTCATAGATAATATATTTCCTTCAAAATGCGACCCCGTTCCTATCGAAACAGTTTCTGCTGTTTGCCAGAATATGTTCTTCGCTTGTGCGCCACCTGTTAAGATAATCTTAGTACCACTTGCTTGAGTAATTCCTTCACCAATCTGGAATATCCAAACATCATTTGAATTACCATCTAGTATGACGTCTGAAGTTATTAAAACACCGGTACCCCACTTATAAACACCAGCTGTAAGTGTTTTACCACTAATATCTCCACTATACAGTTCCGTATAATTAGTAGCTCTTCCTGCAGCATCTGTATAAGCTGTTTCCATATCACTAATGGCTGTTGTCAGATTACTTGGCGTCGGAGAAGCATTATCTGCTGCATATACTTTTCCAGTTACTTGGTCTGAAATTGAAAATTCATTAGAGGCATCTGCCGTCAAAGAAAATCCTGTGAGTGCTGTAGCATCAATTGGACTAACCCCAATATTTCCAGTAATCACCGAATTAGGCACAGTAGAAATCCCTGTTTTTGCCAAGATGACATAATTACCAGCCGCACCAAGATTTACCGTATTGATTTCTGCTTGATTTTCTATAATAACATTTACCTCTGTCGTTGCAATTATCGTTTCATCCTCTGATGAAGCAGCTGTAATTAAGGCAAATCCTTCTGCTTGAGGAGTTACTATCCCATTTTCTACAGTTGCAACACTTGTATCACTTGAAGTCCAAATCACCTCTTGATTTATTGCATCTAAAGGCGTAATGGTAGCAATAATCTCTCCTGTTGGTCCGCCTTCAGTTAATGTCATTGCTGTCTTTGAAACATTTATAGCATCTACTGGTGTATCATCAGTATCATCTTCTGAAGTATTATCAGAATTATCTACTGAGATAACATCAGTAGCATCTACTGAGGTAACATCAGTATCATCTTCTACTATTTCCGTAGTTTTATAATCAAAAGCTCTAGTAATAGATACCAATGCTTCAGCCCTTGTAATCGGTTCAATTGGCTTAAAAGTACCATTAGGATAGCCAATCATGAGCTCTGCATTAGCAACACCAATAACAGACTGCTCACTCCAACTTGCAATTGAAGTTGTATCATTAAAAGACAAGGTAGCTGAGTCCGTTGTTAAAGATTTTAGACGGCTAATGATGACTGCCACTTCCTGACGAGTAATTTTTCCGTCTGGTTTAATAGTGCCATCTGTATAGCCTTCGATATACCCAGCTGCTTTTGCCTTTTCAATAACAGGATAATACCATGCATCGCTAGGTACATCCATGTATAAAATTTCAGCCGTTTCTGTGAATGAAAACACATTGTTTACCAACTCAGAAAACTCAGCTCTGGTAATAGCATTATCAGGTTTGAACGATCCGTCTAGATAACCTTCTGCAATTCCAGAAGAAATAGCTGACTGAATTGTTTCTTCAGCCCAATGTGACTCATAGTCATTTGAATGTATAGCCGCAAATACTGGTGTACTCGCCATGAAAACAAGTAGGAAAGTTAAAATCAGAGTTGCTGGTTTATTTAAAAAAAATTTCATATGTGACTCCTTTTAATTTATACGTGAGGAAGGTCCAAAATATAAGCTTCCAATTTCAAAATATATTACATC
>Ga0306868_1000206_pt1 | contig 44312 bp, 41 predicted proteins | sample AntRauTorckE6832_FD_190411 | JGI IMG/M metagenome (GOLD analysis project Ga0306868, IMG submission 190411) | Saline lake microbial communities from Rauer Islands, Antarctica - Metagenome Torckler E6 #832 (v2) (version 2) | ecosystem: Environmental > Aquatic > Non-marine Saline and Alkaline >... | reverse complement strand
AATTACGGTAGAAAAATTAAAAACCCAAGAAAAAGAACTAGCAGCTTAGTTTAGACATTTTTTAAAGACTATGAAATAATTCCTAGGATAAGTATACCCTAATTTAGCTGGAATAAAATGTAAATAATCAAATCCAACTAAAAACTTGATAAATTATAGTTAAGTTCTACAATAATTTTTTTGAACAGTTTGAAAAGGCAATTATGAAAGAGCCTTAATTATATATTATTTCATCGGGCTTTATGATGGTATTTAATTATTAATTTAGTTAAAAAAGTTACTATAAATATATTTTTTACGTTTATTTTGGTATAATAAGTTTAAGAAAGCAAAGAAAATATAAAATAAGAATTAAAGAGTTAATAAAGATTTAAATAAACAAAACAAAAAAGACAGTTTATTAAAGTATAAACTAATTGGAGAGGTTAATAAGAAGATAATGCTAAAAATCAACATTTTATAAGCTTATATTCCACTTTGAAAATATTTAAGAAGTATATCTGTGGTAACAAGTAAGAAGTAGTTAATTTTAAAAAATTGGAGGTTGATTATTAAATGGATAATTTGTTTAATTACATAAACAATATTTTATTCAGAGATTTATTAATAAGTGATTTTTCTAATTTCTTATCTAAAATAATTAATACTTTAGTTGTCATTATAATATATTATCTATTGTGGAAAATCATTAAAATAATGTTAAATAAAGTTTTTAAAAAAATTAATACAGAAAAAACATTAATTAATTTTTTGTTAAATATGGTAATTGGTATATTAACTGTTTTTGCTTTAATTACTATTTCTTTAATTTTCGGAATGAAAACAAGCTCTATATTAGCTAGTCTAGGTGTTTTTGGTTTGGCAATTGGTTTAGCAGCTCAAGATTTTCTAACAAATATAATTTCAGGTTTATTTATTTTTTGGGACAAACCTTTTGTTATTGATGATCTTATTGAAATAAATGATAATTATGGTCAAGTTGTTAAAATAACAATGAGGACTACTAAAGTTGTTACTCAAGATGGTAAACTTTTAACAATACCTAATAAAACTGTTGTTAATAATATAGTAGCTTCTTATACCAATTTTCCAAATTTAAGAATTGCTATTAATTTTACTGTTGATGTTAATGAAGATATAGATAAAATAAGAAGTGTATTGTTTAAATTAGTAGAAGATGAAAATGAATTTTTAACAAACCCCAAGCCAGAAGTAGTTTTAGATAGTATAAATGATTATAATATAGAATTAATTTTTAGAGTATGGATAAAAAACGAGAAGAAACATGTAGCTACAACTTTTGATATAAGAGAAAAGGTGTTAGCGGTTCTTATAAATGAAAATATTAATATGCCATATGAGACTTTAGAAGTAAAGTTAAATAATTAGTATCATTTACAATTTCTTAGAATTGTAAACAAAAATTACCGAACTTTTTATATAAAAAAATATAAAAATTAATTAAATAAGTGTTTTTATGTTTATTTAGAGAAGTTCTTTCATAATCAAATGAAAGAACTTCTCCTTAAATTATCTATGTTTATTTGTATGGAGGAGAAAAAGATTGGGGGATAGATCCCGAGTCTTAAATTCGGGACCTATTTAGATAGTAGATATATATATATTAAAATTGATTAGCTAGATCAGAAGGCTTTTTCTCAATTTCAGCGAAAAGTAATTTTGAACTGCCTTCTCTGATGACATTGATCATCACAGTATCTCCAATTTTACTATCATCTATTATTTTGGAGACATCATCTAGCTTCTCAATGGGTTGTTCATCAATTTCTTTGATTATGTCGTACTGTTTTAGACCAGCCTTTGCTGCTGGACTATTTTCCATAACTTTGTGTACGAAAATTCCCTGTTTATTTTCTAATTTGAAATAACTTTGTACTTGATCTGTAATTGGACCGTAAACTATACCTAACCAAGGTCTTTTAATTTCACCGTCAGTTTTTAAATCATTAATATATCCTTTAACTTCATTTATCGGGATAGCAAATCCAATTCCTTGTCCACTTCGATTTATTGCAGTATTAATACCGATTACTTCTCCATCAATATTAAGTAATGGTCCACCACTGTTTCCAGGGTTTATAGCTGCATCAGTCTGTATTAGGTTATTGTAGGTTCTTGTTAGTCCTTTTGTTGGTATCTGTATAGGTCTTCCTAAAGCACTAATTACACCTGTTGTAACAGTATGGCTTAAGCCAAATGGATTACCGATTGCAACTGCCCATTCACCGGGGTTTAATTTGGATGAGTCACCAAGTGGAATTGATTGTAATTGTTTATCAACATTTACTTTTAGAATAGCTAAGTCTAAGTCATATTCTGCCCAGACTATTTCTGCAGGGACAGGTTTATCAAAACGATTTATAGTCACATTTATTTCTTGAGCATTATGAATTACATGTTCATTTGTTATAATATATCCATCTTCCGTGACAATAAATCCGCTTCCATAACCTTCTCTTACTTTTGGTTGTTTTTAGGTAATTGTTCACCAAAAAAATGTTTATAAAATTCATCATTATAATAATTTGGTATATTACCGTTTTCTAATTTTATTTTAGATGAAACCTTTACAACTCCTGGGTCAACCCTTGAAGCAATTTCACTAAAAATATTTCTTGGTTCTATTTGTTGGTTTGTATTATCAGTTTGTTGAGCAAATACACTAATAGAAAATGGTCCAATTAAAATAGTAATTACTAAAATTACTAATATAGATTTTGATAAATTCCTAAATTTCTTCATTTGAAATTTCCTCCTTTAGAAGTGTTTTTTTATTTTCTAACTATATATTAATATATAAATGTAAGAGAAATGTGAGAAAAGTATAAAAAAATATGTAAAAATTACAATATACTCAATTCTTATATTTTTGATAAAATTTGTCAAATTTATAAATAAATAAAAAATAATTGATAATTATTACTACTTGTGCTATATTGAACATAAGACCGAATTCAAGGAGGGAATTATATGATAAAAGTTGGAAAAAAAGCTCCAGATTTTGAAGGAACTGCTTATCACAAAGGAGATTTTAAAAAGGTAAAACTTTCTGATTATGATGGACAATGGAGGGTTGTTTGTTTTTATCCTGGTGACTTTACTTTCGTCTGACCGACTGAACTGTCGGCAGTTGCCGTCAAGTATGATGAATTAAAAGAGTTGGGTGCTGAGGTTATAGCAATCAGTACTAACAGTCACTTTTCACACAAAATATGGGATGAGGTAGAACTGTCAAAGATGGTTGATGGTGGAATACCATATCCTATGGTAGCAGATACTGCAGGTAAGATTGGTACAAAATATGGTGTATATGATGAAGATGAAGGTGTAGATGTAAGGGGTAGATTTTTAATTGACCCTGATGGAGTACTACAAGCTATGGAAGTATTAACACCACCAGTTGGTAGAAATGTTGAAGAACTAATTAGACAGCTTCAAGCATTTAAACATGTAAGAGAAACTGGGGAAGCTACACCATCAGGTTGGAGACCAGGAAAACCGACCTTAAAACCAGGTAAAGATCTTGTAGGTAAGGTATGGAAAGAATGGAAACCAGATAATGCATTTAAATAATATTATAATCAAAAGTGGGCATTTTGCCCACTTTTTTTTATTAATTGAAGGAATAATTAATCTTAAAACGAAATAGTTAATATATTAAATTTTTGGAGGTGTTATATATGCAGAAAAAGGAAAATTTTAAAGCTAATACAATTGAACAAACAAATCTACTGACAGATCCATTTGGTTTAACAGTCTTATCAACACTGAAAACTGATGAATTTCTTTCTGTTGAAGAGATTGCAAAACTATCTGGAGAAGAGGTCAAATTAATTGATGAGTATATAAAACTGTTCTTTGATGAGAAGATGATTAAGGTTAAAAAAGAAGATGGGATTAAAAAGTATTCTAAGATTTCGGATTATTATAGTTTTTCACCCGAACTTTTATCAATGATACCCGATCAAATTCAGGATCATATTATTTTTGGTTTATTACATGCTATACAAGGTGATTACTATGATTTATTGAAATTGGCACAAAAGCATGATAATTTAGATAAAGCTTTAGCAAAGGCGGGATATCCCGAAGCTAAAAAGAGTTTGGATTTGTTAATGGGTAGAATATATATAAAAGAAGAAGACATCAAAGATATTGAAGAACTTATTAATAAATTAATAAATAAATATGATAAAGTTCCAAAAGAGGAGAATCCTGAGGATTATTTAGCATTTGATCTTAATTTTTTCATAAAACCTTCGTTAGCTAAATTTATTGAAAATATTAATGAAGAATAAATAAGTATTTATATAAGTATTATTAATCAATGGTTTTTGTTTTATCTAATTCAATCAAGCAAACTCCATCTAAATTATAATATGGATGGTAAAATTCACATTAAATTAGTGCTAAAAGGCTTGACTTTGTAGAAAAAAGATGTTACTATATAAAGCGTTGAACATAGATGGGCCATTAGCTCAGTTGGTAGAGCACCTGACTTTTAATCAGGTTGTCGGAGGTTCGATTCCTCCATGGCTCACCATTTTATCGCGGGGTGGAGCAATCTGGTAGCTCGTCAGGCTCATAACCTGAAGGTTGTCGGTTCGAATCCGGCCCCCGCAACCAAATTTAATAATTAATTAAGTGGTGGGATAGCTCAGGCGGTAGAGCAGTGGATTGAAAATCCACGTGTCGCCAGTTCGAATCTGGCTCCTACCACCACTTTTTATAACTCTGGAAGCTCATCAATGGCTTCCTTTTTTTGTTTTTGGTCAGTATGTGTATAGATTTGAGTTGTAGAAATGTTTTCATGTCCTAATAGATCCTGAAGTACCTTTATATCCTTTGTATTATGGTACAGAATAGTTGCAAAAGTATGTCTAAGCTTATGGGGTGTTATCTTACTTGCGTTCTTAATACCGGCCATTTTGGCATATTTTTTCACAAATAATTGAATAGACCTGGGACTTATTCTATTACCCCTAGTAGATAAGAAAAGTGCATTTTCTGAATCTTTATTATTTGTCTCAATTTTATTTCTTACAGGCAGGTATTCTTTAATAGCTTTTAAAGTATCTGAATGTAATGGAACATACCTTTCTTTATTTCCTTTCCCGTAAAACTTAACTGATTTATCTTCATAGTTAATATCACCAACATTTAGTTCAACTAATTCAGAAACTCTTAATCCAGCATAGAGAAATATTTTAACAATTGCCAGATCACGTTTTTTATTTAAAAGATCTGCTTCTTTTATTACTTGAATATATCTTTTTGCTTCTTTAAGTTTCATATATATCGGCTCTGCTGTTGTTCTTGTCTTAGAAGATTCGATAGTTAGAGCAGGGTTGTTATCGATATATTCTCTTTTTTGTAAAAACTTAAAAAATGATCTGATTGCATATAGTTTTCTGTTTCTAGTTACAGCACTATTGTCATAAGTAAGAACAATATCGCTTAAAAATTCTGATACCTCATATTTGGTTATTTTAGAAATAGTAAAATCTTTGTCAAAATCAAGTTCATTTGTTAAGTATTTATATAACAATTTTAAATCATGTTCATATTCTTTAACTGTTAAGCTTGAATATGCACGTTCTACTTTCAAATATTTTTTAAAACTATTCACAGCATCGAAAAAATTTAAATCAGAACTCACTTTAATCAATCCCCTTTAATATATGTCTATATAGTAAAATTCAATATTTCAAAGGTTATTCCTCCTTTAATTGTATACATTTACTTTAAATAGAATTTATTATATAATTAAATAAAAGTGGAGAGGAGTGATCCAAAATCGTAAATATCAATAAAATCAAAACAATTTTATATGTAATGAGTCCTCTTTTTTTGTTACTTGGAGTTGGGTTATTAATTCCAATAGTTTTTGCTATTATATACAATGAACCACATATATACTACCAATCTTTTTATATCCCTTCTATTTTTTCTTTTGTTTTAGGAATAATATTTTCTTTATTTAAAATCGATAAAATTGATTTAACTTTAACTAATAGCATGTTAATTGTGGGTTTATCCTGGATATTCTTTTCTATTATTGGTGGAATACCATTTATGATTGGCTTAGATAAAAGTTTTATAGATGCATTTTTTGAAGCCGTAAGTGGATTTACAACAACTGGAATCACTGTTTTTCAAGGTTTAAATTCAATACCACATTCAATTTTACTTTGGAGGAGTTTAATCCAGTGGTTTGGTGGTTTAGGTATTTTAACCTTCTTTTTATTTATTACATTCAGAAGTGAAGGTGATCTTTGGCAGTTGTTTACCGCTGAAGCACATAAAATTGATACTTCAAGACCGGTCCCTAACATATTTAAATCAATTAAGATTTTATGGTTAATATATGGATTATTTACTTTAGTTCAAATCATTTTACTTATCTTTTTGAAAGTAACGCCCTTTGATGCTTTAATTCATTCACTGACAACATTATCTACTGGTGGATTTTCTAACTATGATAGTAGTGTGGGTTATTATTTTCAAAGTGGACATCCTTATTATATTGCTATTGAGTATGTGTTTATAGTATTTATGTTATTAGGTGGTATAAACTTTTTGCTTCACTTTAGAGCACTTAGAGGCAAAGTTAAAGAGCTTTTTACAAATTTTGAAATGAGATATTTTTGGAGTATTATTGGTGGGACTATGTTTTTGATATTGATAGCTAAGGTTTTTGATCAGTCATTAAATTTAGCTAATATTGAGGTGGTCTTTAGAAAGACATTATTTCAGGTTGTCTCTGTTATGACTACAACTGGATTTGGTACAGAATCATTAACATCCAGTTTCTTTCCCGCAATAGCTCGCCAGTTGTTTTTGTTGTTAATGTTAATTGGAGGATGTGTAGGTTCAACAGCAGGTGGTATAAAAGTAATTAGAATAGCTATATTAAATAAGTTGTTTAATAGAGAGATAAAAAAGTTTTTTCTACCCCAAAGAGCTATTATGCCTTTAAAAGCAGAGAAGAAATTGATTCCCAGGGATGAGATTTATAAGATATCAGCATTGTTTTTCTTCTGGTTGGTTATTATATTAATCGGTGGGATAATAACAGCTATATTTTCTGATTTAGACGCGTTTCAATCATTATCAGGTATGTTTTCAGCAATGGGAAATATAGGTCCATTTTACTTTTCTGTAGACAAAATGGCTTCATTATCACCGGTTATAAAACTTACTTATATATTTGGTATGTTGGCTGGACGTCTTGAAATACTTCCGATCTTTATAATATTTACTAAAAAAGCCTGGAAATAGGAGGGGTTAATATGTATGTAGTAGTAGCTGGAGGAGGAGTAGTTGGTAGTTCAATTACCTCTAGATTGATAAAAGATCATGATGTAGTAGTAATCGATGAAGACCAAAAAGTGGCTGAAAAAATATATACAAAACTTGGTGCAGTAAGTGTTGTAGGTAATGCCACAAACATAGAAGTTTTAAAAGATGCTGGAATTAAAAAAGCTGATGTAGCAATTGGTGTTATGAATTCAGACTCTGATAATTTGTCTTTTACTGTACTTGCTAAAAACTTCGGAGTTGAAAAAATACTGATAAGAATGAGAAATCCTGATTATAAGAATGCATATAAAATGGCAGGGGCTACTAATGTTGGTGCTGTCAATGAAATGTTAGTTGATAACTTTATCATAGATATTGAAGAACCAAACATTAGGAAGGTTATCTCAATTGGTGAAGGTAATGCAGAGGTTTCTATTGTGACCTTGCCAGACGATTTTATTAAATCAGGAAGTACTGTATCTGAGATAGTAAATAGTGAAGGTTTTCCTACTGAATGTGTTATAGCGGGTATTTTTGATCAGGATTCACATAAGTTAAGAATACCTAGAGGTAATACAAAAATATATAATAATGACCAATTATTTTTAGTGGCAACCAATGAGAATATGGAAAAGGCTGCTGAGTTTCTCTTAGATACTAAAAAAAGAAGGTGGTAATTATTATTTATCAAATTAATTCCTACAAGTTTGGTGAAATAGAAATAAATGATAATATCTATCATGATGATGTGATAATATATCCAGACAAATTAAATGATAAATGGTGGAGAAATGAAGGACATCGGCTTCATGTGAGTGATATTAAGGATCTTAAAGATTATAATCTCGATACTATTGTTATTGGTACTGGTGCAAGTGAAAAAATGAAAGTTGACCCAAAGTTAAAAGAATATTTTGATTTACACGATATTGATTACTATATATCTAACACTAAACAAGCAGTCCAAAAACATAATGAACTTAGTGGACAGGATAAAATAATTATCACAGCTTTACATCTCACCTGTTAGGAGGGGGCTGTTTATGGATTTTAAAGTTTCTTTGATTCAAAGTAATATTGAGATAGGTAAGATTAAAGAAAATTTTAAAGAAATGAAAAAAAGTCTGCATAAAGTAGTTGAATATAATTCTGATGTGGTGGTTTTGCCTGAAACCTGGCTGACCGGTTTTAGTAATGAAATTTTTGATAATATTGATGATTATGTTCAGCGGGAAAATAACGAGATTATCCAGTATTTAAAAGATTTTGCTTTTGATAAAGATTTGTTTATGGTGAGTGGATCATTTCTTGAAATAAGCAGGGATGAGAAAATATATAATAATTTGTATTTCATTGATAACAAGGGTAACACTAAGGCAAAGTATAGTAAAACACATTTATTTTCACCAGGGGGAGAAAATAAAGTTGTAACACCTGGAAACAATATTAGTATTGCTGATACTAAGTTCGGTAAGTTTGGGTTTATGATCTGTTATGATATTAGATTTCCTGAACTAGCCCGACTTTATGGCTTAAAAGATATTGATGTTTTATATGTTGTAGCTAACTTTAATGATCCCAAAAAAGATCAATGGTTAAATCAACTACAGGCAAGGGCTATGGAAAATCAATACTATGTGGTAGCTTGTAACCGAAGTGGCAAAAAATACTTTGGTAACTCTGTAATAATAAGTCCCGAAGGTGAGATAATGTTAAATGCAGGAAGAAGAGAAGGTATCTATAGTGGATTTATTAACTTAACCTTGATAAAAGAAGTTAAAACAAAGTTACCTTTAAAAGAAGATAGAAGAGATGATTTGTATAATTTAACGATAAGAGAGGTGTAGTATAATGCAATATGTAAGAGAAAGTATAGATTTTGAGGATAAGAGTTTTGCTTTACACCGTTGGTCACCTGATACAAACCAGTATAAAGGTCTTATTCAAATTGTGCATGGTATGACAGAACATATTAGAAGATACGAAGAATTTGCTCAGTATTTTACTAATAAAGGGTTTATGGTTTTTGGTATTGATAATTTAGGACATGGAGAGACCGTTAAATTAAATGATGGTCAATTTGGATTTTTTGATAGTAAGGATGGATGGACAAAAGCAGTAAATGCAAATAAGTATGCCTCAAAATATATAAAAGGCAAATATGAACTACCACTAATAGTATTTGGCCATAGTATGGGTTCTGTTATAGCCAGATATTATTTGGTAGGTGAAAAAATTCCTGAAGCTATAATATTAAGTGGAGTATTTGGTTATCAAGAACTATCAACGGATTTAGTTAAGTTAATTGCTAAAATAGAAAAGGCTTTAAAAGAAGAAAAGAGTAAAAATGTTATTGATAGTTATCTTATGGATTTTATATATAATAGAAAATTTGACAGTGAAGGTAAAAATAGCTGGATAAGTAGTGTAAAAGAAGAGGTAATAAAATACAATGAAGATGAGCTTTGTGGATTTAAAATTTCTAATCAGATGTTTATTGATATGATGAGTGGAAGTAAAATAATAAATAGATTTGAAAAAAACAAAGAAATAACAAAAGATATTCCTATGTTTTTAATCTCTGGTGATGATGATCCCGTTGGTAATTTTGGAAAAGATATTAAAAAACTATTTAATAGATATAAAGAAAATAATCTAAAAGAAGTTAAGTATAAGGTATATAATGCGATCAGACATGAAGTAATAAGGGATATTAGAAAAGATGAGGTATATACAGATTTAGAAAATTGGATTTTGGAACGAGTTTAAATTAAAAAAGTGAGGTGTTATACTAACAGTTTTTTGCTGTTAATTTAAACCTCACTATTATCTTATTATATTTTTTGAAGTTAAAAAATTGATAGATAAAAGAACTATAATTTTTTCTTAACGATATATTTTTCAAGTTTTTTAGCCAAGTTGGTTGGGATATATGCATCAACAAAAATATGGTTGTTTTCATATTTTTCTTTTTCTACAATTCCATTATTATAAAGTTTTTCAACGATGCTTGCTTGATCATAAGGTAGTTCTAAAGTATATCTTTCCATCGAATTTTCAATAAAATTATTTAATATTTCAATAAGTATATCTTTATTAATTTCTTTACTTGCTGAGATAAAAATTGCTTCAGGATACTGTAATTCTAAATCTTTTTTAGTACTTGAATCAATCCGATCAATTTTATTGAAAACTTTTTGAATAGGTTTATCTTGAATACCAAGTTCTACTAATTCATTATTAACAATCTTAACCTTATTAATTACATCTTCATCACTAGCATCAATGATGTGTAAAATTAAGTCTGCATTACTAATCTCTTCTAATGTTGATCTAAAAGATGCAATGAGTTGGTGAGGAAGATTTTTTATAAAGCCAACTGTATCAGTGATGATAATGTTTTTACCAATTGGTAGTTGATAACTTTTTGCTCTTGAATCTAAGGTTGCAAATAGTTGATCTTCAACTAAAGCATCATCGCCGGTTAACATATTAAGAAGTGTTGATTTCCCAGCATTTGTATATCCAACAAGTGAAATTATTGGATCTTTACGGCTTTTTCTTTGAACTTCTCGATCACTTTTAATTTCCTTTAATTTTTCTTTTAATCTATATATTCTTTTTTCAATTCTTCTTCTGTCAACCTCAAGTTTTGTTTCACCAGGTCCTCTTGTACCTATACCACCAGCAAGTCGGGAAAGTTCAGTACCTCGTCCAACTAACCTTGGTAGAAGATATTCTAGCTGTGCTAATTCAACTTGAATTTTACTTTCTTTACTTTGAGCATGTAATGCAAAGATATCCATGATAAGTTGGTTTCTATCAATTATTTTAGCATTAATTTCTTCTTCAATATTTCTTAATTGTGCAGGGGACAGTCGATTATCAAAAATTACAAGGTTAATTTCATAGTTTTCAATAATATCTTTGATCTTTGCAAGATTACCTTTACCTATGTAAAAGGCTGGATTTATTTTGTCCCCACGGTAAGAAAAATATTTTAAAGAGTGGACTCCAGATGTATCTGCTAGTTGACCTAGTTCTTTTAAAGAAGCTTGATTGGTACCAACTAATAATGCATTTTCTTTTTTATTTTTTATTTTATATAAATCTTGATTATCCTTTTTGAAGTTTGTAATTGTTATTCACCTCTGTTTAATTTAATATTTTTACACTAATCCTATTATAACAGATATTCATAGAATTATAAATGAAATAATAGGAAGGAATACTTTCCTTATTTATTGAATTATAAATATTAAGGTACTATATATAAGTTTAGTTATTTAAAATAAATTTAAAAAGATTGTTTAGGATGTGATAAAATGAAATTTGGATTGATATTAGAGGGTGGAGGAGCAAAAGGTTCATATCAAATAGGTGCTGTTAAAGCATTAAGAGAAATGGATATTGAGTTTGATGGTGTTGCAGGTACTTCTATAGGAGCACTAAATGGTGCCTTTATTCTCCAGGGAGACTTTGACAAGGCTTATGATTTATGGTATAACATTTCTCCTAAAAAGGTTTTTGACATAGAACAGGGCGCGTTAGATAAAATAAAGAAGTTAAGTTTTGATAAAAAAGACTTATCTTATATATGGTCACAGGTTAAATCTGTTGTTGATAATAAAGGATTAGATATTTCAATGATAGAAGATATTGTAGAAAAAAATATAGATGAGCATAAAGTTAGAAGTTCAAAAAAAGATTTTGGAATTGTAACAATATCAATTTCTGATATGAAACCTATAAAAATATACATTGAAGATATTCCCCAAGGTAGACTAAATGATTATCTTTTGGCAAGTTCAAATTTACCTACTTTCAAACAAGAAAAAAGAAATGGAAAGTACTTTCTTGATGGTGGATTTTATGACAATATGCCGATAGATATGTTAGTTGATAAAGGCTATATAAATATAATAATTATAAGAACACATGGACTTGGAATTACTAGAGATATTGAAGAAACTGAAGACCTTAATTTAATATACATTGAGCCTAGAAAAGATTTGGAAAATATTTTAGATTTTGATAATAAGATTGCTCGTAAAAATTTAAAGTTAGGCTATTATGATGCTAAAAAGGTATTTCAAGAAGATATAGAAGGTCTTGACTATTATATAAAGATCGATATGGAAGAAGATTATTTTACAAAACTGTTATTGAATATACCTAAAAAAAGTGTTCATAAGATAGCTGAATTTTTTGGTGCTGAAAATATGGACCCTAGGAGGGCTTTATTTGAAATAATCATACCTAGACTAGCCGGACTTTTAGATTTAGATGAAAAATGTGATTATACGGATATTACATTAGCTGTTTTGGAGTTGATAGCCAAAAGAGCTAATATAGACAAATTCAAAATATATGATTTTGATAATTTTGTAAAACTGATTTCAAAAAAATATACACCTGTTAAAGTAAGTGAAATTAATGTTCCGAATTTCATCAAAAAAAGCGAAATACTGTCTAAAACAATCAAAGACAATATTATTGATTTAGTTATTGCAGAGTTGTTTGATAATATTATAAATAGAAATGGGGAGTATTAGCTATGGAAGATTATATGATAAGAGTATTAACTGAAAACAAACAAATTAGAGGATTAGCTGTTAGGTCTACTAATTTAGTAAGCAAAGCACAAACAGTTCATGAGACAACTCCTGTGGCAACTGCTGCTTTGGGAAGGACACTATCTGCAGTTGCAATGATGAGTGCATTAGAAAAATCTGGTGTAAAAATTGGATTAAAAATTATTGGAGACGGACCGATTGAAAGAATTATTGCAGAGTCTAATTTAAAAGGTAAAATTAGAGGTTATGTAGGTAATCCAAAAGTTGATATTTTAATTAATGATTTAAATAAACTTGATGTTAATCAGGCAATAGGAGAAGGGGATTTAATTGTTAGAAAAGTATCAGGGCTTAAAGAACCTTATGAAAGTAAAATCGCATTAGTAAGTGGTGAAATAGGAGAAGATTTAACATATTATTATACTCAATCTGAACAAATACCTTCTTCAGTTGGATTAGGTGTACTAGTAAATAAAGATTATTCTGTTAGAGCAGCTGGAGGATTTATAATCCAACTTTTACCAAACACACCTGAAAAAACCATTAAACAATTAGAGAAAAATCTGTCGGAAATAAATTCAGTAAGTCGCCTAATAGATAATGGAGATAATCCAGAAGACCTATTAGACAAAGTGTTACAAGGCTTTTCATATAATATTACTCAAACACAAGAAATAGAATATAAGTGTAACTGTAGTAAAGAAAAGGGTTTAGAGATTGTAAATACCTTGTCTGCTGATGATATAAAAGAATCAATAAAAGAGGATGGATATGTTGAAGTAATTTGTCATTACTGTAATACAAAGTATGAATATAAAGAAGATTATATTAAAAAATATCTCAAAAGGGAGTGGTAAAAATTAAAAATGTATTTAATAATAATTTTTTTAAATATAGTTTTGCAATAATATTAATATTAATTATATTTATCCTAATGAACCAGATCACATTTATAATAAGAGCTTTTAGAATAATCACTTCGCTTTTGATTATTCCTTTGTTATTGGGGGGATTTGTGTACTATCTATTACGTCCATTGGTAGACTTTTTAACAAAATATTTAAAATACAGGGTATTATCTATTTTTATAAGCTTTATTTTAATAGTTACATTAATCGTATTTATAATCTACTTCGGCGGGAATATAATAACCGAACAGACCAAAAACCTTGTTAATGAATTTTCTAACTATTATTATTCAGATGCTGGTGTACCTAATGAAGATAATTTATTGTATAAAGTAGGTTCTCGGATTATGGAGTACTTAGAAAGATTTAATATACAAGAAAGAATCTCTGAATTTATGGAAAATATTATTAATGTAGTAAGAAATAATATTTTTGGTATATTTACTACTTTAACTAATATAGGAACTGTTATTGTATTGATTCCCTTTGTTGTTTATTACCTTCTAAAAGATGATAGACAAATCAAGAAAACACTTTTATCCTACATTCCTAAAGGTGATCGACAGTTTATCGATAAAATGATTAACAAGATAGATCAAACCCTTTCTAAGTATATCACTGGACAAGTTTTAGTTGCCTTAATTTTGGGTATTTTAACATTTACTGGTTTTATGATCATTAAATTACCTAACGCATTAATACTTTCAGCTATTGTTATGGTTACTTCATTTATACCTTTTTTAGGTCCTATATTAGGTATAGTTCCAGCTGTTTTTATTGGTATCTCTGAAAGTTTTTTAATGGTAGTAAAAATCCTCATAGTATTAATAATTGTACAACAAATTGAAGGGAATATTATACAACCAAAAGTACAGGGGAAACGACTTCAAATACATCCTTTAATTGTAATATTTATGGTACTTATATTCATAACACTCTTTGGATTTATTGGTGCGTTGTATGCAGTACCCGCTTATGCTGTTGGAAGAGTAATTTTCATTGAATACCACAATAAATTTATAATGAGAAAGGATTCAGATGGATAAAAGAAATGTCTGGGTTTTATTCGTCATTTTAATACTTATTTTAACTGCTTATTTATACCCCATTATTTATGAACATCAGAGCAATGGAACAGTTACAATATTTGTAATTGATTCATTTGGTGATGGTATATTAAGCCATGGTGTTGTTGTAAGTTCAATAATTGAGCAGGAAGCACCTAACTTTGAGATAAAAAAATTAAATGTAAAAGAAGAAAATAGGTATGGGGTAAATAAATATTATGAAGCATTAGATGAAGTATATAGATATAAGTTAAACAATAGTAATGAAAAAGTAATTATTAATATCAGTCTTGGATTTTATGAAGCAGAAAGATATCATGAAATAATGATCAGGGACTTATCTGAATTAGGTGTAGGAATTATAGCAGCTGCAGGTAATGATGATAGTCCAATATCATTTTATCCTGCTGCTTTCGAGGACTATGTAATTGCTGTTGCAAGCATTGAAGGAAAACAAAAAACGGATTATTCTAATTATGGAAAGTATATTGATATTTGTGCAGAGGGAAACTTTTTTACAACTGTAACCTTACCACAAATGTTTAGTTATCGGGCAAGTGGTACTTCATTTGCTGCTCCCCGTGTAAGTGCTATAATATCAAAAATTATGGCTAGTGATGAAAATATTGACTTTAATCAAGCAGTACAAAGATTATATGAGATCACCTTACCTTTAGAAGATAAATTATATGAAGATGGATTTTTAGGTAAAGGTAAGATAAGTAACTTTCAATATTTATTAAACTATAATATGGCAAAACTAATTTATTACTATCTACTTCCGATAATTATCTTCTTATTAATCTTTTATTTATTAATAAAAAGACTTGGATATTTAGCTATACCATACTCATTTTTAATATTTATAGTAATCGGACCGTTTTTTGTAATTTTACGAGATCACTTTTTCGGTTCATTTGCTGATAAAATATTTACTTTATATAACTTTAAATTAACTATATTTTTTTTAATATCTTACATTTTATCTAAGTTGTTTACTGGATTTGAAAAGTACTATCTACTAAAGATATACTTAGCTGTTAACATTATTTTTTCTATAATTTCAAAATACTTTGGTTATTTAACTTTAGAAAACTTTGGTATTTTCAATATGATATTAATACTTGTTCTTTTTACTATTGAACGGATTAAAATAATAAGAAAGAAGAACTCAAATCGAATAAATGATTTAAAAACTAACTCTACTAAAGTAATAAATACTGTTCAAAACAATATTATAAATAATGTCGATTTGAGTAAAAAGGATAATATTAATAACCTATTAGGTATATATATTACCTCACGACAGCCATTAGTTAAAAAACATATAATAGATATTATTTTTGAAAAACTACCTAAAGTACCTACAGCATTTTTATTTGAATATACTGGGAAATATAATGTTAAAATGTATCTCTGTGAAAAAATCAATAAAAACAAGGATAAAGTTAAAGTTATTAGTCTATTTAAAATCATAAATTTAGATATATATTATTTAGAAAGTGTTTTTAAAAGTTTTGAGTATAATGAAATAAAAGATCAATTAAAAAGTGAATTTTTATCTAACAATATTAGTCTAGAAAAACTAATTGAGGTAATTAATTACTACAACAATTCTAATATCATATACTTTTTAATCTCTATTTATGATAATTACAAGAAATGTTGGAACCGCTATCTTATAGCAAAAACTATATTGGCCTTGTTAGAAGATACAAACAAACAGATAATCATTGACTTCTTTAAAAAAGATAAATGTGGTTTAGTGAGAGAAGAGGCACATTATTATCAAAAAAAAACAAATAATTACAACTAATATTTGAGGAGATGTTAAAATGGAAAAGATTAAATTTAGTGACCATCAAAATGAAGTTATGCAAGGAATTAAAGTGGGTGCATTTTTAACGGTTAAAAATGAAGACAAATTAAATACCATGACAATCGGTTGGGGAAATGTAGGAGTAGTTTGGGGTTTGCCGATCTTTACTGTATTGGTTAGACACTCTCGTTATACTCATGAATTAATTGAAAATACTGACCAGTTTACTGTATCAGTTCCATTTGCAAATAAGATGAAAAGAGAAACTGATTATTGTGGTACTAAATCTGGTCGTGATGTTAATAAATTTGAAGAACTAAATCTAGAGTTAATTGATGGTAAAAAATTAGACACTCCTTTTATTAAAGGAAATGATGTTCATTATGAATGTGAAATTGTATATAAACAGGACATGAAACCAGAACTTTTAATTAACGATGAAATAAAAGAAAAGTACTATCCTCAGGGTGATTATCATACTATTTATTACGGGAAAATCTTAGGATCTTATAAAGAATAAGAAGGATTTGATAAAATGAAAAGTATTAATGAGATTGATTTAAAAGAATTAAAAAATAATAAAGTTTTTTTTGAATCACCTGATAATTGGGAAGATCAAATTATATACTTTCTAATTGTTGATCGCTTTTCTGATGGAAAAGAAGATCAAAGAGAATTGTATGATCCTAATACAGACTTTGATGGTGTTGTAGGAACCGAAAATGAAGGAAGTTGGCAAGAATCGGGAGATAAGTGGAATGGCGGTAATCTTAAAGGTGTTATATCTAAATTAGATTATCTAAAAGAACTTGGAATTACAGTACTTTGGTTAAGTCCGGTTCTTAAACAAGTTGCATTCCATGAAAGCTATCATGGCTATGCGACTCAAAACTTTCTTGCGATCGACCCTCATCTTGGTACTAAAGAAGATCTTAAAAAATTAGTTGAAGAAGCACATAAAAGAGATATGTATGTAATCTTAGATATAATTATTAATCATTCAGGGGATGTTTATGCCTATAAAGAAGGTAATCCAAGTTGGACTGGAGAACAATATGAATTGGAAGCTTTTCGAGATGAAAATGGCCATGCCGATATCGACCCAAATAACATAGATATTGAAAAAATATGGCCTGATGGAGCTGTATGGCCAAAAGAGATGCAGAGTAAAGATATCTATGAAAGAAAAGGGGAAATACTAAACTGGGAATATTACCCAGAATATATTCAGGGGGATTTTATGTCCTTTAAAACTCACTTTTTGGGTCGTTATAGTGAGAATGAAGGATTTATGCCCTCTCAGACATTAAATATATTAACTAAAGTATATAAATACTGGATTCTTGAAACAGATATAGATGGATATAGAATGGATAGTGTAAAACACCTTGATTGGGGGGTAACTAGACATTTTGTACGAGAAATACATGAGTTTACTAAAAGTATTGGTAAAATGAACTTTTGTTTAATAGGTGAAATAACTGGTGGATTCAAATTTGCATATGATACTTTAACAAACACAGGTTTAGATGCTGCTTTAGGTATTAATGATATTCCCGATAGATTAGAAGGGGTACCAAAAGGAATTACAAATCCAGAAGAATACTTTAATATATTCACTAATAATGAACTCTTAGGTGAAGTTGCATATAAGTGGTTTAAAGACAATGTAGTGACCATGTTTGATGACCATGATATGGTTAGTCTTAGCGATGATTATAAATACCGTTTTTGTGCTGAAAAAGAAATTTCTTCTTTATTAGCTAATGCAGTTATGTTTAATGTGACAACTCTCGGTATTCCTTGTATGTATTATGGAACAGAACAAGGTTTTGATGGTAGTGGTAACAGTGATAAATATATACGTGAGACTATGTTTGGTGGTAAATTTGGTGCTTTTAGAACTCAAAATAAACATTTCTTCAATCAAAATTCTGATATTTATCAAAAATCTAAAGAAATATTGAAATTAAGAAAAGAAAATACTGCACTAAGACATGGTAGACAGTATTTAAGAGCTATAACATATTCAAAAGATAGTGATTTCTTTATACCAAACAAAAGTGGAGAAGAGAGGATCACTGATATTATAGGTTGGTCAAGGGTTTTAAGTGACGAGGAGTTTATTTTAGCAATTAATAATGATCTTGACAATGAAAAAGAAGTCTACATTAAAGTAGACCCTTACTTAAATAACCCCGATGATATATTTAAGTGCATCTATTCATCTTCTGAAGAACAAATTGGAGAAGAGGTTAAAGTTGTAGATGTAAAGTGGAATTTAGCTATCAAAGTAAATGTAGAAAATAAAGGAAGAGTTGTATATAAAAGGTTATAATTAAAAACTAATTAAAATAGCGTCTCGATCTGCATAAGTTGCAATAGTCGGACCTATTTCAGTAATAATTATTTCTTTGAAATTATATCTTTTTTCAACTTCTTCCTTAAATTTTTTTGCTTTTTCGTAACAGTCATAATGTGCAATACCTAAATATTTATTTTCTAAATCGTTTCCGTATTTATCTATATAATCTAACAGTGTGTTAAGAGCTCTTTTAGAACCTCTAATTTTATCATATAGTTTTATAGCTCCATTTTTATCTTTACCCATTAGTAACTTAATATTTAAAAGAGTTACTATCTTACCAACGATTTTATTTAATCTTCCGCTATTTATGAGGTTATCCATATTTTCTAAGATAAAGAAGGTATTTAGACCCTCGATATAAGAGCCTAACTCATCTATAAGTGTACTGTTTATCCATACTTTTTTCTCTAAGCTCGAGTAATTTTAGGATAATTAAACCTTCGCCAACAGAAGCATTCAAAGTATCGAAAACATGAACAAAACCATCATTAACTTTATCCATGAAGATATCTTTAGCAATAACTGCATTATTATAGCTGCTGCTTAAAGCAGAGGAAATTGCAATGATAAAATTGTCATGATCATTTTTCATTTTGTTTAAGAAATCTCCTGGAGAAGGTGCTGCAGAACCTGGGCTGTAATCAATAGACTTTAATTTTTCATAGAATTCTTTTGGAGAGATGTTTATACGATCTTTATAAATATCATTTTTAAATTTTAAAGTCATTGGAGCAAGATTAATTTGTTTTAAATATTTTTCTGGTAGATCACAAGAACTATCTGCAACGATATTTATTTTCATCTTAAAAACCTCCAATAATTTAATTTGCACAAAATAAAAGATCTTTTATTTATTTTATAGAATAAAAATAGAGGTTTTTAAAGTAAATTATGCTTTATTTGGCTTATATTTGCTAAAAAAGTAGTATTATTTCGTAAAATATACATTTTACGAAATAAATAAAAGATAATATTGAGTTTGTGAATCTCTTTTCTTTTATAAAGATCTCTATTTATTAAAAAATAATCTATTTTGTTTTAAGTTTTCTTAATAAATTTTGTTATGTCTGTTTTTTAAAAAATCAACTTCTTAAAATTTATTTTCTATTTTTTTATCTAAACATAATCAACCTTTTAATATATTCACTTCAAAACGTTTGATCTTATCATTTCATTTCTTTTTTTCAATTTGTTATATTGGAACTACCATTTTATATATTTATTAATTTATCTATTACTTTCCTATTATATATTTTTATAATACTTACTTTTCAACACCAATTATTAGTAGACAAAAAAATAAGCATGCAATTGGGATAATTACATGCCTTTATACTTAAGAGAGCTCAACAAAACATTTGTTCCTTTGTTTTATTATACTTCTTTTTCAACAGGAATTCTTAATACTTGTCCTGGACTTATATTTGAATTTTCTAAATTATTTATCTTCTTAATTTGGTAAACATACTTTCGTATATCACTATCATTACCGAACTCGTTTTCGACTATTTTCCAGAGTGTTTGGCCATTTTTTATTTCTATGTTTTTATAATATATTTCTTTTTCAGTGAGTCCATTTATCGTATAGAGAGTTATTAGAGTGATTGTAAGCAGTATAATGACTGATATAACAGCAAACAACTTCTTGTTAGATTTACTTTCTTTTTCTTTTTTTAGTTTAGTATTACCTTTATACATTATATCTCCTCCAATACATGTGTTCTTATATAAAGATTATAACAGAACATTTGTTTGGTGTCAAATAATATTGTAATATATTAGAACGATTGTTTGCTTTATGGGGTCTTTTGTGTTATAATTTAACCAGTAAATAATTTATAGTTTATTAAATATTTAACATTTTTATATAGATAACACTAAATTTAACGGGGGGACTATTTAATGCCAGATATAGAGAGTTTAAGTCCTAGACAGAGAGCTATATATACTTTTATCGTAAATGAAATTAGTAGTAAGGGATATCCACCTTCTGTAAGAGAGATTGGAAAAGCTGTGGGTTTAAAGTCTCCTGCTTCTGTTCATAGTCATCTTAAAACATTAGAAGAATTAGAATATATTAGAAGAGATCCATCTAAACCAAGGGCAATAGAAATATTAGATAATACTAATCATGAAGATGAAATTAGAGAGAATTTTGAAAAAGAAATGATACATATACCTATAGTAGGAAGAGTTACAGCAGGTATTCCTATTTTAGCAGAAGAAAATATTGAGGATTACTTTCCTGTTCCTACAAGTTTTATAAAAGTTAGAGGGAAAAAATTATTTATGCTTGAAATTGATGGGGAAAGCATGATAAATGCTGGAATTAATCACGGAGATTATGTAATTGCTCAACAGCAGAGTACTGCTAACAATGGTGAAATAGTAATAGCCCTGATCGATAACAGGGCTACAGTAAAAAGATTTTATAAAAAAGAAGATTATGTAGAGTTAAAACCAGAAAATCCCGATTATGATCCAATTTTAGTTAAAAATGTTAAACTTATGGGTAAAGTAGTTGGACTTTTCCGGAATTTTGAGAAAAATAAGTTTTAAACATCATATAATTCGTTTATTCTATCGATTGATTTTTTAATTTTAATAAAGTCTTTATAAACTTTTTTCTTCATATTTTCATTTCTTAAAAGATAGGCAGGGTGAAAAGTTGGTAGGAAATATAAATTTCCTTTTTTAAACCACTTTCCTCTGTCTTCTGTTATTTTTTTATCTGATCCAAGTAAATATTTTAAAGAAACTGAACCTAAAGGTACAATTACTTTAGGTTTTATGTATTTTACTTCAGATTTTAAGATTGGTGAACAGGTTTCCATCTCTTTATCATGAGGATTTCTATTATCTGGTGGTCTACATTTAACTATATTAGTAATATAAATATCTTCTCTGCTTATTTTTACAGATTCAAGTATTTTATCTAACAGTCTACCAGCTCTACCAACAAAAGGTCTTCCCTTTTTGTCTTCAGTACCACCAGGACCTTCACCAATAAACATGATCTTATGATTTAGAGAACCTTCTCCCATAACAACTTGAGTACAGGTCTCTCTTAACTGACATCTATTACATTTTAAAGCTATTTTTCTAAATTTATCATAATCATCTAAAGGATATTTAACTATACTTTCATCAAATTTTTTTTCATTATTAGAAATCATTATATGCTCTCCTAATGATCATTTTATAAGTTCTCTACCTAGACTTCCAGATTTTGAAAATTCATTTAAAGCTTTAATAAAATTACCTCTTTCATAATGAACTAACCCCATTAATAGGTGTGAAAACTCATTATCTTGGGTATCTAATGCCTTATTAATTTCTTCTATTGCAGTATCATATTCATTTAGTTCAATATAACTAGCTGCTAGAAAGTTGCGTATGTTATAGTTTTCTGGAGTTAATTTTAATATTTTATCAAGATAACGGATTGAAATTACATAATCTTTTATTACAACTCCATAAAATGCACAGTAATTTAAAATTAAAATACTTTCAGGATTCTTCTGGACTTCTATTAAATAGGGAGATATTGTATCAGTAAATTCTGTTTCATCGAATTTATCTGAAATTTCATTGATTTTATTATAGGCAGCTTTAATATCACCTAAATTAACATGTGAAATAACTAGATTATAGTTAGCTAATATGTTTTCAGGATTTTCTTTTAAATTATCTAGACTTCTATTTTTTATTACTTGCCAATTAGGTTCAACTACTGCTGAGGCTGAAAGTGTGAATAGTATTATAAATATGGCTATTAATATGATGATTCTATTTAATTTTATAATAGTAATCAACCTCTTTTTTTATAGATTTTATTTATATAAAAATCCGCTTTCTTCAATCCTATTCAACGCTTCTTTAATTCTTTCTTGCGATACAGTTAAAGCAATTCTTAAGTAATTTTCACCATATTCTCCCCATCCTACACCTGGAGTGAAAAAAACCCCTGTTTTTTTGAATAGTTTTTTAGAAAACTCTGATGAGTTCATATCTTCAGGCACTTCTAACCATAAATAGAATGTAGCTTTATTAGGTTTTATGTTCCAGCCTAATTCAGATAAACCTTCTACAAGTAAGTCTCTTCTTTCTTTATACAGTTCAGTAACTTCTTTTATACTTTGTTCACCGTTGTATAAAGCCTCTATTCCAGCATACTGAATTGCTTCAAAGATACCTGAATCTATATTTGTTTTTAACCTGCCGAGTGATTCAATAACATCTTTGTTTCCACTTGCCCAACCAATTCTCCATCCTGTCATATTATATGGTTTAGAAAGTGAATTAAACTCAATTGCTACATCTTTAGCACCTTCAACCTCTAAAATGCTATGAGGTTTGTTATCATCTAAATAAATATCAGTATATGCTGCATCATGAGCAATAATAATATTATATTTTTTTGCAAATTCAATGACTTCTTCAAAAAATTCTAAGCTAGCTATTGCACCAGTAGGATTGTTAGGATAGTTTAAAAACATAATCTTTGCTTGTTCAGCATCTTCTTCTTTAATTGCTGTTAAATCAGGTAAAAAGTCATTTTCTTTTTTTAGTGGGACCATTATAGGATTTCCGTCTGCAAGTAAAACACTTGTTTTATAAACCGGATATCCTGGGTCCGGTACCATTGCAAAGTCACCTGGATTAATATAACATAAAGGAAGATGAGCTATTCCTTCCTTTGAACCGATTAAAGAAACAACTTCTGTTTCGGGATCTAATTCAACATCAAATCTTTTTTTATACTTTCTACTTACTGCTATTCTAAATTCAGATAAACCTTCATAAGAAGGATAACTATGAGTAGTAGGGTCCTGCACTGCTTCTTTCATTTTGTTTACTATATTTTCTGGAGTTGGTTGATCAGGATCACCAATTCCAAAGTTAATTACATCCATTCCTTCTGATTTAGCTTTGTTAATCATTCTATCTATTTCTGCAAATAGATATGGTGGTAAATTTTTAATACGATTTGAATTTTCCATTATTTAATTCCTCCTGTTATAATTTCACCTTTAAATACAAAGGTGGAAGGGCCAGTCATCATCATTTCATTATTATTTGTCTTGGTAATTTTAAGCTGCCCTCCTGGTAGATTTACTTTAATATCTTTATCAACTTTATTTTGATCTATGCTGACTGCTGCTGCAGCACATGCTCCAGTACCACAAGCTAATGTAGCGCCAGCACCTCTTTCCCAAACTTTAACATCTATTGTCTCTTTGTCTATTATTTTAACAAACTCAACATTTGTTTTGTTTTTAAAAAGTGGATTTTTTTCAATAATAGGACCAATATTTTTTAGATCAATCTTATCAAGATTATCCACATAGATTATTGTGTGGGGATTACCCATTGAAACAGTGTTAATCATATATTTTTTACCATCTATTATCAGAGGATAATTTTCAAGTTTGTCTTGGTTTAATTCAATTAAAGATTCGTCTATATTCATACTTTTAAGGCTGTAGTTCGGTTTACCCATATTTACCCTTACTTTGCTATCATCATCCCCATAATTAATGATTTCAGGCTTTATAATACCTGCTAAGGTTTCAATATCTAGTTTGTTTTTATCTGATAGATCATTTAAGTGTAAAAAATGAGCAAAACATCTAATTCCATTTCCACACATTTCTGCTTCACTACCATCTGGATTAAAAATTCTCATTTTAAAGTCTGCATTATCTAGGTTTGTATTTTTAATTAATATTATACCATCTGCACCTATTCCAAAATGGCGGTCACAGAGTTTAATAGCTAGATCTTTATAGTTTTCTATATTATCTTCTAGATCATCAATCATGACAAAGTCATTACCTAGACCATGCATCTTTAAAAAATTAATTTTCATTATTGGAATCCTTATTATTAAATATAATGTCTTTGATATTTTTCTTAGGTTCTATTGTTGAAACAGCATGTTTATAGATTACTTTAAGGTCATTATCTGTTTCTAAAAGGATTGTAAAGTCATCAAAACCTATAACATGTCCTTTAAGCTGGACTCCATTCATTAAATAGATTTTCACAGCAATACTTTGTTTTCTCACGTGATTTAAAATTGTATCTTGAATATTAACCTTGTTTTTCATGATTAGCCCCCTCTTAAAGATTTTTATTTAAATAATCAAAAACATTACTAAAGAGTTCATCTTTATCAATTTCTGAAAGATTAAACCATTTAATAGACTCATCTCTTTTAAAGAATGTGAGTTGTTTTTTAGCATAGTGTCTAGAATTTCTTTTTATTAATCTTACAGCTTCATCTAAATTATATTCTCCAGCAAGATAAGCAAAAATTTCTTTATAGCCAATTGCTTGGGTCGCTGTAGAGTCTTTTTTTAGATTATAGTTTTCATAGATATGTTTTGCTTCTCTAACAAGTCCATCTTCTATCATTTGATCAACTCTTTTATTTATTCTATCATAAAGTTCTTGTCTATTTCTAGTCAAACCTATTTTTATCGAATCATATCTAGGTGGACTTTGTTTTTGTTTCTTTTTATAATATGTTTTAGTATGTCCGGTTTGTTTATATATTTCTATTCCTCTAATAACTCTTCTGATGTCATTTGGATGAAGTTTATCTGCTAATTTTGGATCTATTTCTTTTAGTTTATCATGAACAAATTGAGTTCCTTTTTCTTCTGCTTGTTTATGTAGTTTATCTCTTAAGTTTTGATCTACTTCCATGTCGGGTAGAGTAAAACCTTCCAGTACTGCATTAACATATAGTCCGGTTCCTCCAACAAGCATAGGTAGTTTATTTCTACTGAATATATCTTTAATAATAGGGTCTACATCGTTTTGATAGTCTGCTAGTGAATAATCATCTTCAGGACTAATTATATCTATTTGGTGATGGTTTATCTTTTTTTGTACTTCTTTTGATGCTTTAGCGGTTCCTATATCCATATCTTTATAGATTTGCATAGAATCTGCTGATATTATTTCAGCATCATATTCATCTGCAATTTTTAAAGAGAGTTCTGTTTTACCTGAAGCTGTAGGACCTATTACAGTTACTACTTTATCATATTTTTTACCCATTATCTACCGATCTCCTTAGTGATTTCTTCTTTTGATAATATTAGTAATATTGGTCTACCATGTGGACATCTATCATAGTTTTTTAGTTTAAACAAATTATTTACTATATATTTTATTTGATTGTTTGGTAGTAACTCTCCTGCCTTAACAGCACTTCTACATGCAACATACTTTAAAGCTTGATCAATTAATTTTGATTTTTCTATATTTTTATTTTTCTTTACTATTTCATCAATAGTTTCTCTGATTACTTCTTTTTGATCTTTATCTTTTAAATAAGTTGGTATTTCATTTACGATAATACTTTTAGGACCAAACTGTTCATAGTGAATACCTAATTTTTCAAATATACTTTGATTATTCATTACAATATCCATTTCAGTATTACTGAGCTCTATATTTACTGGTGTTAAAAGGGTCTGTGAATTTATCTTTTTATCATTATTGTGTTTTTCTAATAGTTCATTGAAAATTATTTTTTCATGTGCATTGTGTTGATCAATTAAGTACAGGCCTTCCTCAGCTTCAACCATGATATATGTGTTGTATAATTGACCAAAAATCTTAGTTATTTTGAGATCAAATTCTAGGTCAAGGTCTATGTCATCACGCTTATTTTGATAGTTTTTAATGACAGTTCTGGTTTCATTATAGTTATTATTTCTACTTTCTTTAAAGAGTTGTTCCTTTTTATATTCTTTGTCTTTTTTGTTTGAACTTTCTTTATTAAAATCTAAGGTATCGTTTTTATATTTAACTTTATTTTTATCATTTTTAAACTGAAATTTTTTTACAGTATTTATTGAATCTAGCTTTGCTTTGACAGCATTTTTTAAAACATCCATAATGGTTTGATATCTACTGAACTTAACCCTTCTTTTAGTAGGGTGTACGTTCACATCAACCAAAATTGGGTTAAGGTCGATAAATATAAAGCCAATAGGATTTTTGTTTTTATCTATATATCCTTTATATCCGTTTTCTAAGGCTTGTGATAAAAGATTGCTTTCTACAGAACGTCCGTTTGCATAAAAGTACTGATGAATTCTGGATGATCTATTATATGAGGGCTCTCCGATATATCCCTGGATATTTACAAACTGTTCTTTGTGATTGATATAGATTAGATTATCGGTCATTTCTTTACCAAATATACTATAAATTGTATCTTTTACCTTACCATTACCTGGAGTATCTAAAAGATTTTTACCATCATGGTAGAACTTGAAGTTTATATTTGGAAAAGATATAACTTCTTTATTTAAAATATCACTGATATGTCTAAACTCAGTACGAGTAGTTTTCATATACTTGTATCTTGCCGGAGTATTAAAAAAGATATCCTTAATAGTAATATTTGTTCCAACAGGTGCTCCAATAGTTGTATCTTCTTTTATTTCTCCACCTTCAATAACTAATTTTTTACCCTTTACTTCATCTTTATGTCTGCTAATTATTTCAACTTTTGAAATTGAGGATATTGATGCTAAGGCTTCACCTCTAAATCCTAGTGATGATAAGGAAAATAAGTCATCTGCACTTTCAATCTTGCTGGTGGCATAACGTGAAAAGGCTAACTTTACTTGATCAGGTTTTATTCCAGAACCATCATCAATAACCTGAATCTTTTCTTTACCACCGTCTTTAATTTTGACCGTGATATGCTCACTTCCCGCATCTATCGAGTTTTCTACGAGTTCTTTAACAATAGAGGCCGGTCTTTCTATTACTTCACCAGCTGATATTTGGTTGGCAACTTTTTCAGGGAGTTGAATTATATCATTCATTTTTATCTTCCTCTTTTAAGTCTTTTTTTATTTCATATAAAAAGTTCATAGCTTCCATAGGTGTTACATCTAAAATATTAAATTCTTTAATTTTCTTTTCAAGCTCTGTTTCTGTATTAAACAGATCAAGCTGTTCTTTTTGTTTAGAAGTTTGGTTTTCTTTAACTTCATAATTGATTTTTTTATTATTGTTTTGGGCTTCTAATTTTTTTAACAGTCTTTCAGCATTTATAATAATTTCTTGCGGAATTCCAGCTAATCGTGCTACTTCGATACCATAGCTTTGATCAGCCTGACCGGACACTATTTTATATAAAAAGTGAACCCCTTTTTCATCTTCTTCAACCAAGACATTATAGTTTTTTATTCCTTCATGTTTGTTTTCTAGTTCGGTTAGTTCATGGTAATGAGTTGCAAACAGTGTTCTTGCTCCTATTTTTTCAGGATTATTAATATACTCTGTTACAGCCCAGGCAATACTTACTCCATCATAGGTTGATGTACCTCTTCCAACTTCATCTAAGATGATTAAACTCTTATCAGTTGCATTATTAACTATATTTGATACTTCATTCATCTCAACCATAAATGTACTTTGACCGGTTGTTAGGTCATCGCTTGCACCAACTCTGGTAAATATTCTGTCTGCAAGCCCTATAGAAGCCCTTTTAGCAGGAATAAAACTACCTATTTGGGCTAAGAGTATAGTAAGGGCTACTTGGCGCATATAGGTTGATTTACCGGACATATTTGGACCGGTAATAATTAAAAAGCGATTTTCTTTATTATCTAAAAAGGTATCATTAGGTACAAAACGGTCAGTAACCATTTTTTCAACAACAGGGTGTCTGCCATTGATTATCTCAATCTTATTTGAATTATTAATCTCTGGTTTACAGTAGTTATTTTCAATGGCCACAATACCAAGTGACAGTAACACATCTATCTTGCTAATTATTGTAGCAGTATCTTTTATTCTATTTATATTTTTAGATATTTTTTTTCTAACATTAACAAACAGATCATATTCTAAATCATTGATCTTCTCTTCTGCACCTAAAACTTTAGCTTCTTTTTCTTTAAGTTCAGGTGTAATATATCTTTCACTGTTTGATAAGGTTTGTTTTCTTTCATAGTTATCAGGTACTTTTTCTAAGTTAGCATTTGTTACTTCAATATAGTAGCCAAAAACCTTGTTAAAACCCACCTTTAATGATGAAATTTTAGTTCTTTTTCTTTCTTGTTTTTGAAGGTTTGTGATCCAGTCTTTACCTTCATCCCTTAATGAACGGAGTTCATCTAACTCCTGGTTAAAACCATCTTTGATTAAATTACCTTCTCTGACAGTAACAGGGGGTTCTTCTACAATAGATTCATTAATTAACTGATAAAGGTCTTCTAAAGTGTCAAAGTTTTTGTTTAGACTTTTAAGATATTCAGCTTCAAAATCTTTGATACTTTCCTTTAGTTCAGGAAGTTTGCCAAGAGATGTTCTTAAAAAACCTAGATCTCTTGCATTAGCAGTTTCATAGGTTATTTTACTTAAAATTCTCTCTAAATCATATATTTCTTCTAGGTTATCTTTTATTTCTTGCATTTTTAAGTAATTATCACTAAGTTCATCAACAGCATTTAGTCGTTTAGTTATTTTATCTTTTTCTATTAAAGGTTGATTAATCCACCTTTTTATCAGTCTAGATCCCATTGCAGTTGTAGTTTTATCTATTACACTTAAAAGACTACCTTCTTTTTTGTTTTCACGAATTGTAGAAGTTAGTTCAAGATTACGACGGGTTGAGTAGTCTAAGACCATATAATCATCGATATTATATCTTTTAAGTCGGTTGATATGAAAAATGGTTCTTTTTTGAGTGTCTTTTAGATAGTTCATTATTATCCCAGCTGCAATCACACCAGCTCTAAGATCATCACAACCAAAACCTGATAAAGATTGAGTATTGAAATGATCAATTAAAGTATCGTATGCTTTTTCATAACTTATCTTATCTTTAGACTTTTTAACAAAGTCAAGTTGTTTTTTTAAGTACTTATACTTATCATTTTTTTCTATACTTCCATCAAAGATAACTTCCCTAGGTTTAATACGATCTATTTCATCCCAGGCTTTATCAACTTTATCACCATCTATTTCAGTAATGAAAAAATCTCCTGTTGAAATATCAACATAAGAGATACCAATTTTGTCTTCGAAGCTAACTACAGATGTTAAAAAGTTGTTTTCAGAAGAATCTAGGATTTCATTTTCTATTATTGTACCGGGTGTAATTACTCTAATTACATCTCTTTTAACAAGCCCACTTGCTTCACTAGGGTCTTCAAGCTGTTCACAGATTGCAACACTAAAGTCTTGATCAATTAATTCTGCAATATATGATTCAGCAGAATGGGCTGGTATACCTGCCATTGGAGTTTTTTCTCCAGAACCTTTATTTCTAGAAGTTAATGCTATATCAAGTCTTTTTGCTGCTAGTTTAGCATCATCTTCAAACATTTCATAAAAATCACCCATTCTAAAAAAAAGAATGGAGTCCGGGTATTTTTCTTTTATTTTATGATACTGCTGCATCATTGGAGTCAGTTTAGCCAAAATACCACCTCATCTATATAGTATGTATAATTTTATTTCCTAACCTTTATTATAGCATATGGAGTAGTTCTAATAAAGAAAACCCGAAAGTTAATACTTTCAGGTTTTTACTACTTCACCGTATAAAGTCCAGCTTTGTGCGTTATCTATTTTTACTTTAACTACTTTACCAATTAATCCCTCTTCTTTTGGAACAATCACTAGCTTGTTTGTCCGGGATCTTCCCATATATGTTTCAGGATTATTTTTACTTTCACCTTCAATTAAGACTTCCATGATTTTTCCTTCAAATTTAGCATTTTGATTAAGGCTGATTTTGTTTTGTACATCCATTAGCCTTTGTAATCGTTTATCTTTAACTTCTTTAGGCACTTGATTGTCTTTTTTAGCTGCAGGAGTACCGGTTCTTTTAGAATACTTAAAGGTAAAGGCCATATCGAACTTCACTTTTTTAACCAGATCGATTGTATCTTCAAAGTCTTGATCAGTTTCTCCTGGAAAACCAACAATTATATCTGTTGATATTGAATTATTGGGTATATGTTTATGAATCAAGTCGATTAAATTTAAATATTCTTTTTTAGTATATCCTCTATTCATCTGTTGAAGAACATCATCACTTCCAGATTGAATTGGAAGATGGAAGTGTTCACAGACTTTTTCAGTATTTGCAATAGTTTTTATAGTCTTTTCATCAAAATCTCTCGGATGAGATGTCATATATCTAATTCTCTTTAAACCCTTAACTTGATCTAATTCTAAAAGCAAGTCAGCAAAGTCATAGCTTTGATCTAAATCTTTGGCATAGGAGTTTACATTTTGACCTAAAAGTGTAACTTCTATTACACCATTATCAACTAATTTTTGAACCTCTTTTATAATTTTATCTTTTGGTCTACTTCTTTCATGTCCTCTTACATAAGGTACTATACAGTAACTGCAGTAGTTATCACAGCCTTGCATTATAGTTACCCAGGCTTGAAAATCACTTTTTCTTACTGATGGTAAGTCTGGAATTAATCCCTTTTCTTGATCCCAAACAGATATGATTCGCTTATCAGAATCTTTTATCTTAGCTACTAGCTCGGGAAGTTTATGCAGATTATGAGTACCTATAACTAAATCTACCTGTGGATAGGTGGTTTTTATCTTTTCAACCGGTTCATCTACCTGCATCATACAGCCCCCAATTGCTATTATGAGATCAGGGTTTTTTCTTTTAAGTGCTTTTAAGGCACCTATTTTACCAAAAATCTTTAACTCTGCATTTTCTCTAACTGTACATGTATTTAAAAATATGAAATCAGCATCTTCTAAGTTATCAGTTCTACTATAGTTTAATTCTTCTAACATTCCGGCAATTTTTTCAGAATCATGTTCATTCATCTGACAGCCGTAAGTTCGAATAAAGTACTTTTTATCTTCAGTCATTATATTAATTCTCCTTAAATTATTGTGATTTTTAGACTATGTAGTATTATAACACAGGTAAATTGTTTTTTAAATATAAATAATAAAAAAAGTATAGTAGATTAGTAAGGAATTATATATTTTACAATAAAAAGATGGTACATAAATAAAAGAAGTACTATATCAGTAAAAAAGTGAGCTACTAAAATAAGTTTTACTGTAAAGTACTTTAGATTAAGTTAAATATTTAAACTTTATGTAGTTATTTAATTATATAAGTTGTGATTTTTATATTTTCAAGGTAGGATATCAAACAAGAGTTTTTTGGGCTGATATATTTATTAATTTTAGCCAAAAAAATATGAAAACAGTACTTTTAAACCAATAGTTTTTATGTAAAAAACTATTTTGAATTAATTAACTATTTCATCACAATATTTATAATTAAAAGCCCATTTTTAAAAGCCAGTCTGTAAGATCTGCTTCTCGTTTTTTAATATCATCTTTTAATTTATTAAACTTATTAAACTTGTATTCACCTTTAATAATTCCATCAATCATAAAAAGTACTCGTTCTGATTGAGAAGCTACCTTAATATCATGTGTTACTAACATTACAGTAGTGCCCTCTTCATTTATGGAGTGTAAAATATCCATAATATTTAAAGCAGCCTTAGAGTTAAGCGCACCAGTGGGTTCATCTCCAAATAACATAACTGGATCATTGATTAGAGCCCTGCAGATAGCCGCTCTTTGCAATTGGCCTCCTGAAACCTGGGTAATATCATTTTGGGCTAATTCACTTATACCGGTTTTTTTCATTAACTTTTCTGCCTTTTTATTGATATCTTCTTTTGTTTTGTTTTTAGCCATATAAGCTGATAAGACAATATTATCAATAATACCTAAGTTTTTTAATAAATTATTTTGTTGAAAAACAAACCCCATCTTATTTAACCTAATCTCTGACAACTTTGTTTCTGATAACTTATTTAACTGTTCACCGTCAAAAATCACTTCACCATCTGACATTTTATCCATACCACTTACATTGTATAATAAAGTGCTCTTACCAGAGCCTGAAGGACCCATTACTGAAACAAACTCTCCTTGTTTAATTGTTAAGTCAATATTTTTTAGAATATTTTTTTCTACATTATTTACTGTATATGTTTTAGATAGATTATTGGTTTCTAATATATTATTCATAACTAAAAACTCCTCCTTTTATTCAACATTAATATCTTCTATACTATAATCCTCAATATTATTAATACTCAGTAATGTCGTTATTGTAACAATTAAGATTAAAAATAGTGGACTTAAAATATATGCAACTAATGGATTTATGATAAATTGAATATTTTTTGCTCCCATTACAGAAAGTAATAGGCTTAATATGCGTTCTCCTAATGTGTTTGATAAAACAGTACCAACAATTATTCCAAGATTTAAAACGATTAAAGCTCTTGTTATATATTGGATTTTAATATCTCTTAAAGAGATACCTATACTTTTCATAATAGCAATTTGAGACATATCTTTAGCTGTTAACATTTTTAAAAATAATACTGTAATAAGAATGGTAATTAGTACAGCAATTATAATAGCTGTAACAGTTAGTAACTGCAGCTGATCAATAATCACTGAAAACGTTTGGTCAATATATCCTTCAATATCAGTGACTTTTAAATTGTCAAAAGTTGTATTATATTCTTGTACTTTACTTGGAATATCAGTATTTACATTTAAATTTATATTATACCAGACCACTTTATCATAATCAGGTGTAATTTTTGCTTTAGCAGTTTTTCCTCCATTTGTAATATCTTGATAGATACCCGAAACCACCATTTCATGTCTTATATCATTAGCAATAAGTATTAAAGGATCTCCAACACTTTTTTCAAATTCACTTGCACTTAAATAAGAAAGAGCCATTTCATTACTTTCAGAAGGTGCTATACCATTTACATAATCTATTGGAAATACATCAAAGTTTCCAGTAGTTACAAATAGACTCTCTGTTGTTCCTTCTTGATTAACTATTTCATATTTACCAGTAATGTATGATGCAAATTTAGTAACATCTGAATCGTTCTCAATATAGTTTATAACCTCTTCAAATTGTTTTTGCATTTGATTAGAACTTCTTATATCTAAAATCAGATCACTTTCACCTACCCCCATATAACTTATAAATTTCGGGGATTGAATGGTATTAAGAAAATTTAAAGGAACGATAATTATAAAGGTACTTAGTACAAAAACCAAAAATAATATTATATATGTTTTAAACCTTAATAATACATCCCTTAGACCTAAAAATATATTTGAATTGATCTTTTTATTTTTGTGTAGAGCTAATTTTTTATTGTTAGAATATATACCTCCTGTACTACCCATTCTGATAGCTTCAACAGCTGAAACTTTTTTAAATCTTTTTAAGACCAATAATGAAAATAATATTACTATTAGTGCAATTAACAAGGAAGCTGCAGCTGGTATTAGTAATTCAAAAATTGATAAAGGTGCTTTTCCAATATACAGCATAATATTTTCTATAAAGAGATGGTTGACAAATAACGATAATAGGTAACCTGTAAAAGATGCTGTTACTGCTAAGATTAAATACTTTGATAGATATATATTCCTTATTTTTGCGGGCAGAATACCAATTGCTTTCATAACTCCAATCTCTCTATAGTCTTCTTCTAAAGTTAGTAAAATGACAAATCTAAGACATAATAGTGAAATTATACATAATAAGATACTTATTAAAATAATGACTGCTGCAATTAAACCATCTGATAAACTATGCATTAATCTAAGTAGTTGAATATCTATTGTTGGACCTTTTTGTGGTAAGTTAGATTGACTGTATTGATTTCTAAATTCTTTCAGATCGTTAATATCATTTAACTTAAAAGAAATAAGATATTCTGAATCCCCAAAATTATTTTTAAGTGTATTAAAATCAGCTTCATTGACTACAAATCTTTTAGAACTTATTATAGCAGGGTTCATTAGTACATCTCTTACAAAATTAGTAATAGTAAAAGAAATTTCTTTATCGTTTTTTTTAATAACTATAGTATCTCCAAGCCGTAAATCCTTGTTTTGCATATAATGAATTGGAACTGCAATTTCTCCCTGTTCTACCTTTATTACTTCATTATTTAAGTTTAAAAGAAAATCAAATTCTTTGTTTTGTTTTACAAAACCGTTATCCATAAAACTGTAATCTTCTGGCAGTTCACTATTGAGATATAAATTAGAACCGGAAATATTAATCATCTCAACGGTTTGTCGTTTTTCTATAAGCTCATTTTCCAAACTCCATTCATCGATGAGATTTTGATCAAATTCTCCAGTATGTGATTGTGTAAAATGAGGAGCAGAAGAAGTTTCAAATAAGTAATCAATTGAATTTAATAAGTTAATAATCATATTGCTTCCACTTGCCATCAACATGGATGAAAGCATTATGAATATAAAAACTGCAGCGGTTATTATTTTTTTCCGCATTAGGTCTTTTTTTAATATTTTTAAAATCATTAGTTTTCTCCTGTTCTTATTTTTTTCGTACAACAAGTAAAAAATTATATAGATTTTTAAAAACATTTATTATTGTACAATTAATATTTATAATTGAGTTTTAATCTGATAATTCCTGCAAGTATGAAAAAATATATTTATAAAATAAATAAAAAAAACCTTCCAGATCTTTTATAGACCCAGAAGGCTTTGTTTGTTTCAATATATAAATTAATTTTTAGAGTAAATAGTTTTTTACATATGAATATAACTGAAGTGCTGCAACTGGAACTATTGAACCAATTAGTACTATATACCACATTTTAGGTTGTAGTGCTACAGTATGAATAATATTTTGTAAAAACGGAGTATATACAGCTAACAGTTGTAATCCGATCGTTAACACTATTGCACCCCAAAGGTATTTATTTTGAAGTAATGTTCTATCAAATCCTAGACCATTTTCTCTTCTAACATTAAACACATGGAATAACTGGACAAAGGCTATAGTCATAAATCCAATAGTTCTGCTTTCTAATGTATTAAAATTATTTAAAGCATACATATATGCTAATAGTGGTCCAAAAGTAATAACTAGACCCTGTAATCCGATTTTTATTTTGAACTTATTTGTCATTATTGCCTTAGCTGGATCTCTTGGTGGTTTATCCATAATACCTTCTTCTGGTTGTTCCCAGGCCATAACTAAGGCAGGGAAAACATCTGTTACAAGATTTAACCAAAGAATTTGTAATGCTAATAATGGTGTTGGTAACTGTAATATAATACCTAAAAAGAGAAACAGAATTTCACTTAAATTACAGGAAAAAAGATAATGAATGAACTTTTGAATGTTATCAAAGATAACTCTTCCCTGTTTTACAGCTTCAACAATAGTACCAAAGCGGTCATCTAATAAAACCATATCAGAAGCTTCTTTAGCAACTGCGGTTCCTCTCTGCCCCATAGCTACTCCAATATCGGCTTTCTTTAAGGCAGGAGCATCATTGACACCATCACCAGTCATTGCTGTGATTTCATTGTTGGCATTTAAAGCATCTATAATATCTAATTTATCCTTGGGTGATACCCGGGCGAAAACTGAGTTCGTCCGGATCTTTTCTTTTAACTCTGAAATTGAAAGTTTTGCCAACATTGAACCAGTAATTGGTTTTTGATCATCTTGGCTTATCCCAACTTTTTTAGCAATTGCATAAGCTGTATCACTTTGATCTCCTGTTATCATTATGGTTCTAATACCTGCTTTTTGAGCAGTAAGTATAGATTCTTTAACATCTGCCCTTGGTGGATCCATGATACCAGCAAAGCCAAGAAAGATTAAATCTTGTTCAATATCATCTTCTAATTTATCGTTATTCTTTTCTTTATAAGCAACTCCCAATACTCTTAGTCCTTTAGAAGCCATTTCATGGTTAGTATTTGAAAGTTTTTCTTTTATGTCTGCAGTTAGTTCAGTAACTTCATTATCTTTTAGTATAACTTTGTCACATTTTTTTAATACAACACCCGGAGCTCCTTTTAGATAAGTAAACTCATTTTCATTTTCACTATATGATACAACCATAAACTTATTTTCTGAACTAAATGGAATTTCACCAGTTCTTTTTAAATTATTTTTCTTTAATTCTTTTTTAGAAATATTTGCTTTCATTGCAGCTGTAACTAAAGCACCTTCGGTTGGATCACCAACAACTTCCCAGAGATCATCCTTTTTATTAATCGAGGCATTACTGCTTAAAGTTCCAGCTTTTAAAAATAGATTTAAAAGATCATCATTTTTAAGATCAATTTCTTTGTCATTCTCTTTAAAGATTCCTTCTGGTTTATATCCTGTACCTGTGACTTCAATATCTCTATCATATAAGTAAATTTCGTTAACTGTCATTTGATTTTCTGTTAACGTTCCTGTTTTATCAGTACAGATTACAGTTGTTGAACCTAAAGTTTCAACAGCAGGTAAGCTTTTTACTAAGGCATTATGTCGTGCCATTACTCTCATACCAATAGCTAAAGTAATTGTGGCTACAGCAGGTAAACCTTCAGGTACTGCGGCGATTGCAAGTGCAATACCGGTTTTTACCATATCAACAATATCTCTTCCAGATATTATACCTACTAAAGCAATGATTGCAGTAATAATAAGAGTAATTACAATTAATGATTTGCCTAGTTGGTCTAGTTTTTCTTCAAGAGGAGTCTCTTCATCAACTGTTTCATTTAAAAGATCACTTATTTTACCCATTTCAGTCTTTTGTCCGGTACCAGTTACAACTAATTCTCCGTTTCCTCTTGTAACTGCAGTTCCCATATAGACCATGTTTTTAGTTTCTGCTAGAGGAACATCTTCTTTTTCAATTTTACCTATATGTTTACTAACCGGTTCTGACTCACCTGTTAAGGCAGATTCATCACAGGCTAAGTTATCTGCTTCAATCAATCTTCCATCAGCAGTTATTCTATCCCCTTCTTCAATTATTACTATATCACCAACTACAAGATCTTTTGATTTAATATTTTTAACTTCGCCATCTCTAAGTACTTTAGTATCAGTTGTAATCATCTTTTTAAGCTCTTCTACAGACTTTTCAGCTCTGTACTCCGTCACAAAACCAAATAAGGCATTTAAAATTATAACAGCACCGATTGCAATAGCTTCTACAGTGTCACCGATAAAAAAGGAAAAACCGGATGCTATTAATAAAAGAATAACTAATATGTTTTTAAATTGATCAGCAAATATTTTGAATGGAGAAATTTGCGATTTTTGTCTTAGAGAGTTGGGACCATATTCTTTTAATCTTTTTTCAGCTTCACTTTGACTCAATCCATTATTTTTATTTACGTCAAGAGAATCTAATACTTTTTGATAATCATACCTAAATATTTCCTTTTCTAAGTTCATATTATATCCCCTCATTTTAATATACTTATAATTACTATTTATAAAAAGAAAAACCAGAAGATTCTGGTTTTAAAAGTCTCTTACTTTATCTAAATTTTCATTTTTACCCATAACTATTAATGTATCGCTTTCTAATATTTTATCATTGGCACCAGGCGACATATTTAGATGTTGTCCTCTTTTAATTGCCATCACATTGACATCAAACTGACTTCTAAATTCAAGTTCACCTAATGATCTTCCTACCATGTTGTCAGAAGCCATAATTTCAACAACACTGTAGTCAGGAGCAAATTCTAAGTAGTCTAATACATTTGAAGAAATCAAATTATGTGCAATTCTTTCTCCCATATCTCTTTCAGGATAAACAACTCGGTCTGCCCCTACTTTGGTAAGAACTTTCCCGTGCAAGTTGTCCTGTGCTTTAACTATGACATATGGTACACCAAGTTCTTTTAGAATTAAAGTACACAATATATTAGCGTGTAGATTATCTCCGATACTTACAATTGCAACATCAAAGTTTCTAACACCTAATGTTTTTAAGGCCTCTTCATCTGTTGCATCAGCTTCTACTGCATGTGTAACAGAGTTAGAAATATCCTGTATTTTTTGATTATCTTCATCAATAGCTAATACATCATGGCCATTTTCAGCAAGTGTTTTTGCAACACTTGAACCAAATCTACCTAGTCCAACTACAATAAATTGCTTCATCTTTTTATTACCTCCTAATTAAACAGATCATTAACCAACCATAACATCTTCAGTTGGATAATGATAAATTCCTTTTCTTTGTTTTTCAGCAAAGGCCACTGCAAATGTTAAAGGTCCAACTCTACCCGCAAACATTGTAAATGTTATTAGTACTCTACCTATTTTAGAGAGTGTAGGAGTTACACCTGTTGAAAGCCCTACAGTACCAAATGCAGAAACTGTTTCAAATAATATATCTAAAAATGTTCCAGATTCAGTAATAGTTAATATGGTTGTTACTAATACAATTAGAAAAGAAGATATCATCGTTATCGCAATTGCTTTATAGATAACTTCCTTTTCAAGTTGTCGATTAAATATTTCCATATCTTTTTTACCGATAACCAAATTCCATAAGGTAACACCCATTACTCCAAATGTTGTTGTTTTAATACCTCCACCTGTCGATCCAGGTGAAGCACCGATAAACATTAAAATAATTATGAAAAACAAAGTTGAAGTTCTTAATGAACCGGTTGGTACAGTATTAAATCCTGCTGTTCTTGGTGTTACTGATAAAAACAAGGATGAAAGTACCTTATCACCGAACTTTAAATTCCCCATTGTATCAGGGTTAGTATATTCAAAACCGAAAATAACTATCATACCAAAAATAATTAACACTATAGAAATTGTAATTACAATTTTAGACTGCAAACTGAAATGTTTAAATTTATTAAAGTTAAAGATTTCTGTTATTACACCAAAACCAATACCACCGATAATTATTAATATCATTACTACAAAGTTAATTGTAATATCTCCAGTAAAGCTTTCTAAGGAGTTACCGAATAGATCAAAACCAGCATTGTTAAAGGCAGAAACAGCATGGAAGACTGCTAGATACATTGCCCTTAATCCATCATAGTCCTTTAATAATCTTATAAACATTATTAATGCCCCGACTCCTTCAAAAAGGAATGTAAAACCAATAACATATCTTATAAGTCTTACTAAACCAGATATTTTAAACTGATTTAAGTCTTCTTGAATAATTAATCTTTCTTTTAAAGTTATCTTTTTACCGATAATAAAGGCAACAAGTGTTGACATTGTCATTATACCTAATCCACCGACCTGTATTAAAATCATAATAACTATTTGTCCAAAAACAGTAAAGGCAGATGCAGTATTAACAACTATTAATCCTGTCACACATGTTGCTGAAGTTGCAGTAAAAAGAGCATTAATAAAGTTCATACTACCATTTTGAGTAGTTGCTCCAGGTAACATTAAAAGTAAAGTACCAGTTATTATAATAATAAAATAACCGGTTACTAATATTTGTGATGTAGACATATCTTCTATGTTTAAGTTAATAATTTTTTTAAGCAAGGCAAACAACTCCTTATAAACTAGCACCTCAAGATATATTATACTATATTAGCAAATAAAAGTAAAAACCGGGAATTTACCCGGTTTAATTACTTTTATAAATTCTGTTTATTCATAAGGTTCAAATAGGTCTTTACCTACTCCACAATCAGGGCAGGTCCAGTCAGCAGGTAAATCTTCAAAAGAAGTGCCTGGTTCAATACCTTGAGTATCGTCACCTTTTTCTGGATCATAAATATACATACATACAGTACATTGATATTTTTGCATTAACATCTCCCCTTCCTTATTTGTTAATTTAATATTTTATTAATTCAATTATACCATAAAAAGCCGTGTTGTCAATTACTGTAAAAATATTACAGTTCTTTATTAAACACCTCTGGATTATAGATACTTCTAACTTTAAGTAAGTTCAGTATTATATAGGGTATAAAGGCTGTTAATATTAATGGTATAACTAAATTCGGTAAGTAAAACAACTCTAAAATAAGTATTACACTTGTAACTGGAGCTTTAATTAAACCACCAAAAATTCCTGTAATTCCACAAAGTGCTAAAAATACAGGGCTGATCGCATATCCCGGTAATAACTCTAATCCGATATTACCTGCTAATAAGCCGGAAAGCAGTCCAATTAGAATCATTGGAGCAAACAATCCCCCCGATCCTCCTGAACCGATGGAAAAACTTGTTGCTATTATTTTAAATATTAAAAGTAGTGCTATAAATGTTAAACTTGCTTTATAATCTTGTATTGATGAAATTAATGTACTGCTTGTACCCATGACATCAATTAAAAAATATCCAATAACACCTACAGTTAGACCACCTAACATGGGCTTAAAATGTAAAGGGATTTCTATTTTACTAAATATAGATTCATTAAAAAGTAAGAGATTTATAAAAATCCAACCAATAAAAGATATAAATATAGCAAATCCAATTAAAAAAATGTACTGTTTTGTTCCAAAGCTCTCTATATTAATAGAAATATCAAACAAATAATTTTTATTAGGTAAAATCAGACTTTTAAAATAGAAACCGGAAAAACTTGCTATTATAGTATAAAATAAATTTTTTAATGACCAGTTTTTATTTATTACTTCCAATGAAAAAACAACAGCTGCAATAGGAGCATTAAAAACTGCAGAAAAACTGGCTGCTGCTCCAGAACCGATTAATGTCTGATAATTTTTTAAATCAAATTTAAAAAATCTACCTAAAAGATCTGTTATACCAGTTGTAAGTTCAATTATGGGTCCAACTATCCCTACTGATCCACCTGAAATCACTGTAAAACTGGTTGCAAAAAACTCTGACCTTAAATCACTTTTTGTTAAACCTGTTTCTTTTGATTTAATTGTTGAAAGAAGTAATGGTACTCCATGTCCTCTAGCGGTAAGTCTTCCATACTTTAATAATATTCCAACAGCTAAACCACCTAAGGCTGGAATAAGAATTATTAAAAAAGAGCTCCTAAAATAATTAATTATATTAATAGAAAGTTTATCAATAATAAAAAAGAACAGATATGAAAAAACTGCTGCTGGTATTCCAATAAGCCATACGAGTAAGAGCATTATTATATTTTTCTTTTTATCCATATTTGTCTCTCCTGTTGTGTGTAATATTATCTGCTATAAACTATAATTCAATAAATCATAATAATTTCCTTGTATTTCTTTTATACTTGAGCCTCTCTTGCATCAGGTAGTCTAAAAGAAAAAATCAAACTGATTACAGCAAAAATTAAAGCAGTAATAAATAATGGCAAATAACCTATAAAACTTATGATAATACCCCCTGCAAATGGTGCTAAGGAAGCAGGTATTTTAACTACATTGATTAGTCCAGCATAAAGGGTTCTATCTTCATCTTTTACAGTATCTATCATGTAGTTGAAAAATATTGGCCAGCCATTAATGAAAAAGCCTAACATAAAAAATAAAAATGAATAAGTGATTACAATATAATCTACAAAAAAGAAGCCGGAAAAGATAGCAATAATAGGTGCAAGAGCTGCAACTACACTGTAGATAATAGTTGAGATATGATGACCATAGTTATCTCCAATATATCCATATACAAGACCACCAACTATTTTACCAACAGTTTGTACTATAATAAATATCCCCACTGTACTGTCTGCTATGTTAAAATTTGTTTTTGCATAGATAATATAAAAAGGAAGACTGATTGAACTTAACATACTGAAGTTTAAGACAAGCATTGATTTAGTAAATGCTGGATTATTTTTAAAATAAAATGATAAATTTTTAAACAAGTCTTTAAGACTTTCTTTATCCTTGATTTCACTGGGGGGTTCCTCAATATTTATAAACATTAAAACTGATAAGGTATATAAAAACGCAGCTATAGTTATAATCACACCATAGTTTGCCGGAAAAGATAAAGTTTGTAAAGATAAAATATATTTAATTACAAAACCTGCAAAGATTGCAATAAAGCCAGAAAGAATCTGTCTAGTTGAAAAAAATTTACCTCTTTGATAAGGGTTAATAGTTTTTCCAACGATATCTATCCAGGCTGTTGATAATGCTCCATCACCAGACCAAAACAAGGTCTGTATTAAGATTATAAAAAGTCCAACTAAAATTACATTATCATTTTCAAAATATATAAGATATAAACCTAAAAACCAGATTGGAAGCCTTGATAATGCACTATATTTAATTAAAAACTTTTTTTTGTATTTAACATTCCGATTCCAGTTTCCAGCTAATAAAGAAAAAACGCCTGCACCTAAGTACTTAACCATTGTTAAAAGTCCTACTAAAAATGCAGAACCGGTAAGTCTTTCAACCAATAAAGGTAAAATTGTTGTAGGGTCAAAAAAGATAAACCCTACATCAAATAGGATTCCCTCGGTTATCAAATATATGTAATTTTTTTTATAAGTTTTATTTTCCATATGAATTATCCTTTATAAATATAATATAAGCAGTATTATTTTAAAAACAATACTGCTTAAATTCATATATAATTATATACCTTTATCCATGTTTAGTAAATATTTAATCTATATATTTTTTTGATTAACTAATCATTTTTTTAAAAAAAGGGGGGGCAGCATTATCTTTAATAGGGATAATGCTGCTAGATTCAATTAATAGTCTATTTTACCCATATATTTTCTAGTTTCAAGAGGATGGTTTCTTTTATCTGCTAATTTTTTAGAATATACATCCATTATAGATGAGATAAATAATGGTGAAAAATAGCCTCTAAATTTCTCAGGAATTCCTGGTAATTCGAATTCTTTTGAATCTATTATAATAACATGATCTGAATATTTTTTAGAGAAATCTTCTGCTCTTTTAGCTAAATTTCTTGTTCTATCTTCACCCTTAAATAAAATTATTTTAGTATCTTCTCTTACTATTTCAAAAGCACCGTGGAAGTATTCGCCAGAATGAACTGGTTGTGCATGTATCCACTGCATTTCTTCTAATATACAGGTTGCATAAGTATATGCCATACCCCAAAGTGGTCCAGCACCTAAAACCATAAAAAATTCCGCATTCTGATAATTTTCAGCAAACTCTTCTGCTCTTTTTTCTACTTTATATTTTACGTCAACTAATAATTCGGGTAATTTATCCATTGCTTCCATCATTTCATCATAATATGCATAGTTGTCATTATGTTTAATAATATTAAAGATAATTTGATAAAGCATAACCATTTTAGAATCTGTAACACCTTCATCAGCTTTATTATCAAAACAATAATCTACTGTTTTACCTAAAGGTGAATCTGCTTCACCAGTAAAACCAATAGTTACTGCCCCCACTTCTTTA
>Ga0306868_1000203_pt1 | contig 44517 bp, 35 predicted proteins | sample AntRauTorckE6832_FD_190411 | JGI IMG/M metagenome (GOLD analysis project Ga0306868, IMG submission 190411) | Saline lake microbial communities from Rauer Islands, Antarctica - Metagenome Torckler E6 #832 (v2) (version 2) | ecosystem: Environmental > Aquatic > Non-marine Saline and Alkaline >... | reverse complement strand
TTATGTCAACAATATATAACAGTTTAACAAATTTCGGGCGTGTTCGGTACGGAAAATCCTATTTTTGGCCAACTTCCGGAGCAATTATCCGAAATTTGGAGCCATATTATGGACAGACACTAATTACTCAAAGCACCTCGCACCCAAAGCAACAAACAGTTCCTGATGCGCAGGCTTCTTTTCGTATTGAAAAATATCAGTAAAAATAACTACTTTTATTGTCGAAAAAATAAACACCTGTCCGCAACCGGATAATAATTCTGCTAAACATGAAAACGCTTCTTATCATTACGTTATTTTATTTATTGTGGAGTCCTGTATTTAGCCAGCACACCAATATACGTATCGACGACCCACAGGTGGTAAATTCGCCCAATGAGCCTTCCATTATGGTCAATCCAAAAAATACCGATCAAATGATGGTGGGTTCCAACCTCGATTACTATTATGTTTCTGAAGATGGGGGCTACAGTTGGGAAAGCTATCAGCTGTCTTCGGAAGAGAATGGCGTTTGGGGCGATCCGTGCATCATTACAGATACTGCCCAGGCCTTCTATTTTATGCATCTTTCCAATCCTGCTTCAGGCAACTGGATAGATCGTATTGTATGTCAAAAAACAGATAATTTTGGGGAATCTTGGGATACAGAGTCTTACACAGGGCTTAACGGCACTAGGGCACAGGATAAAGAGTGGGCAGTAGTTGACCGGGCAACCAACAATATTTATATGACGTAGACACAGTTCGATGACTATGGAAGCACCGCACCTGAAGACTCCTCGGCGATAATGTTTTCCAAAACCGTCGACGGCGGAAACTCCTGGAGCGAAGCCGTTCGCATCAACAAAACCGCAGGGAACTGCATAGACAGCGACAGCACCGTGGAAGGAGCCGTGCCCGCAGTGGGGCCGCAAGGACAAATCTATGTGGCATGGTCGGGACCCGATGGGATTGTTTTTGACAAGTCCGATGATCAGGGAACAACATGGCTCCAGCAAGACATCCCGATCGATCCACACCCTACCGGGTGGGATTACGAAATCCCGGGAATAATGAGGGCTAACGACCTGCCTGTTACTGCATGCGACACGTCGGGAGGCGCTCATAATGGCACTATCTACGTTAACTGGAGCGACCAGCGCAACGGAGAGGATGATACCGACGTATGGCTGGCTAAATCTATCGATGAGGGAGAGACATGGAGTGAACCCATCAGGGTGAACGACGATGCACCGGGCAAACATCAGTTTTTTACCTGGATGACTATTGACCAAACCAACGGAAAGCTATACCTGGTTTTTTACGACCGGAGAAACCATGACGGAATTGCTACCGATGTTTATATGGCCGTTTCTGAAGATGGCGGAAATAGCTTTACCAACTTCAAAATTAGTGAAGCCCCTTTTGAACCCTTCTCTAATGTGTTTTTTGGTGACTACACTAATATTTCAGCCCATAATGATGTTATCCGGCCTGTCTGGGCCGCCTACAACAACGGAATGGAGCTCTATACCGCTATCGTAGATCCCCTTGCCGTCAATATCAGTAAACCTGTAAAACCCATAGCTAATACGCGGACCTATCCGAATCCGTTTTCTGAAAAGCTGATGGTGGCTTTTAAAACTAAAGACACCGCCCCCGTCAGCGTGGAGCTATATTCACTCACCGGCACTAAAATTGCCATACTGCTGAATCATGAAACACTCAGGGCGGGCGGGCACCAGTTGACATTCCCTGTGTCGGGCTATAACCTGGCAGATGGAGTTTACTGCCTCAAAGTGATACAGCAAAACCATGTCACTATTAAAAAAATCGTCCATAAACGATAACGGCGCAAGGTTAGCTTTACCGGTAAGAAGCCTCATTTGGTGGTATTACTTTTTTTAATACTTTTACCCACTCATTTTTTACTTTTCAAAATAAGCTGATTTACAATAAAGTAGATGCATTTACAAAAGCGAATGATTTTAGAAACAGTACGCAATATAGCTCTCGAAGAGGGCATAGAAACGGTAACGGTAGATCGGATTTGTCATGACACCAAAATTAGTCGCGATACGTTTAACAGCTATTTTCACTCCACTGCAGAACTGGTTTCCCAGGTTTTAGCCTATGAGCGTAACAATTTTGCAGGCATATTTCAGCGCCATAATTTCGAGAATGTCAATGCCATTGAAATATTGCTTACCGTAAGTACAGAGATGGCTGATAAATTTCAGGATATCAATCCGTTTGTAACCATGCCCCTAAAAAGCAGATGGCCCGAAGAATACCAAAAGCATTTCAATGAAAGAACCGATTTTATTTTCGGAAAAATCAAAATCAATCTTACCAAAGGAATAAAACAGGGCCTCTACCGGCCTGACTTGAGTATTGAATTAATTGCCAGGCTCTACATATCGCGGCTTATCGACCTGCATAACACCGAGCTTTTTCCCCCGGAAAAGTTTAATTTCAATACCCTGTTCGAGGTGATGTTCGATAATTTTATCAGGGGTATCGCCACTCCCGGCGGACTATCGTATTATGAAGCGCATAAACCCAACTACAGCTTTAAAGCAGAATAGTATTCCGTCAGCTGAACGATTTTTTGTGATTATTTGGTTAGAATCAGTGTGAATCAGTACCATCATTTAAATCAGAGCCTTTACCAAAACCTCAGTATGCTATTATTAAAAAACAATAGAACACTGATAACACAGATTGAACTGATTTTCACAGATTTTTTATGCCAGCGAAATAATTACGATTTTTTTATGCTTTCTGGTTTTTAAACGCTTGCTTTCTTTGTGTGGGGAGCAGCCTGTTATAAAAATGGACTGTATTATTACTTCTCACTCCGACACAACACTGATAGGGAGCGGACTAAAAATACTGACTCCGAACAGGAAGCACTATTACAGGAAATGCATCCGTCATTCAACACAACCAGCTGCTACAAAACACTTATCCCAAAAACTATTTGAATTGCGCTTTTATACCGATTACTATTTGAATTGCGCCTTCAGTTCCCCAAGGCCTTTGGAGGGGCAGGCGTTTCACTCCTTACGTCTCTTCAATTGTATATCGGCATAAACCATTGTAATACCGATTGCTATTTGATTTGCAATAGGTATTATCTTACAATTTACATCCTGGTAGTCATGCATCTCATGCAAAGAAATTCATTTTTACGGAAACGTTTTCAATATATATTGTTTCCGTGTGAAGTTTGTTTACCTTTGCCAAAACTTTATATGGATCAACGATTGAAAGAAATTTTAGATAAAACACTTCAGATATTTCAAACTTACGGAATAAGGAGTGTTTCTATGGATGACATCTGCAAAGAACTTAAGATATCCAAAAAAACGCTTTATCAGTATGTGGATAACAAGCATGAACTGATAGAAAAGGTATTCAGATATCAATCGTCGCAAAACGACATCTCCATGCTTCAGATAGTAAACGGCAACCGGAACGCAATAGATGTCCTGCTGGATATCTCTGAATGGATGCACACTGAAATCAAAAAAATAAATCCCAAGCTCTCCTTCGATCTTAATAAATACTATCCGGAACTTTTCCATACCATCTTTAATGAAAAACGGGAATTTATCTATAAGAAAGTAAAGCATAACATCGAGCAGGGGATTAACGAGGGGCTGTACCGCAAAGACCTTAATGTTGATTTAGTTGCCAGCCTGTATGTAAAGAAAATAGAAGACCTGCATGAACCCGAGGGGTTCTTGTGTAGTGAAGACATAAGCTTTAAAACGCTGTTTGATGTGATGTTTGATAACCACATCCGTGGCATCGCCAATGAAAACGGACTGAAATATTATGAAGAAAATATTAAAAGTATAAAACTCAGAGATTAAAACATGAAACAACTGCTATTTTTAATAGGAACCGCTTTAATGCTGGCCTCCGGAATCAATGCCCAGGAGACCATAGATTTATCGTTGCAGGAGGCCAAGCAATATGCCCTCGAAAATAACCGGGAAGTTCAGAACAAAGAGCTGGAAGTGCTTATTGCACGCAAAAAGATATGGGAAACCACGGCCACAGGGTTACCGCAGGTCAACGCTTCCGTATCTTATCAGAATATCTTTAAGGTGCCGGAGGTCAATTTCCCCTCCAATGCCATTGTTAAAAATCCCGGCCCTGATGTGCCGGTATTCGGGCAACCCATCGAAACATCCACAGGAACATATGCCCTTACCATGGTAGAGGGCCAACCTATCAAACTGGCTGCCAAGCAAAACACCACCCTGAATCTTACGGTATCGCAGCTCATCTTCAGCGGCTCATATATTGTAGGATTGCAGGCTTCTAAAGTATATAAACAACTGGCAGCGGAACAGCTCGAAAAATCAGAGATTGATGTTAAGGCACAAACCACCGACACCTATTATATGATACTGGTGCTGGAGGAAAACTTCAGTATCCTGAAAAATACGCTGGAAAACGTTGAAAAAACAGAATATGAAATCAGCGAGATGCTTAAAGAAGGTTTTGTAGAAGATACCGATTTGGATCAAATGAAGCTCAACCGTATGACTATAGAAAATGGCATCAGCGAACTGAAAAACCAGATAGCCGTCTCTTACGATCTTCTCAAATTACAGATCGGCATGGATCGCGAGAACAGCATAAGGCTAACGGATAAAATTGAAAACATTAAAGAGGACATCCCCGTGGAAGCCCTTATGAAACAGGATTTTAACCTGGAAAACAACTTAAACTACCGCATGCTGACCACCCAGGAAGACCTTACCGAACTGGACTGGAAGCTAAAAAAAAGCGAATTCCTGCCCACCATATCAGGCTTTTACAGGCATGAGGAGATTACCAATGCTGCCGATTTTAACACCTCTATCCCCGACCTGATTGGGGTTAACGTTGACATTCCTATTTTTCACAGCGCCGGACGCTTTGCCAAAGTAAAGCAGGCTAAGCTAAAACTGGAACAAACAAAAAACCAGAAAGAGCAGGCTATCCAGGGATTATACCTCGAAGTAGAGCAGGCACGTAATAATTTCAGCACCACAGTAGAAAGCTACAATAATGAAAAGAAGAACCTGGAAATTGCAGAAAAAATATATCAGAAAACATTAGAAAAATATAAAGAAGGAATCGCGGGCAGCATGGATCTTACGCAAGCCAACAACCAGCTGCTCAGTATACAAAGCACCTATTATCAATCCCTTCTTAATATGCTTCAGGCTAAAGTTCAACTAAACAAGAAATTAAACAACCTGTAAAAAATGAATAAAATAATAATCATGAAGAAAATTGTGTTTTTTCCTGTCATCGCTTTACTTTTTGTTGCCTGCACCCCCGGCAGCCAGCAAGAGCAACTAAAAGAGCTGAAAAAAGAGCGCAATGCCCTTGAAACTCAACTCGACAACATCGACCAGCAAATCAAAGATATAGAGTCCGCCATAAAGGGCAGCGGCGAAGAGCTCCCGTCAAAAAACATTAAACAGGTCGCTGTTTCGGAGCTCCGCACCACCGGTTTTAAGCACTACATCAGAGCCCAGGGCGAAGTGATCTCCGATAACAATATCTTTATCCCGGTAGAATCGCCCGGCGTTGTTAGCGCCATTTTTGTCGATGAAGGAGAGGAAGTGGCAAAAGGAGCAAAAATAGCTCAGATAGATGCCTCCATTTTAAAAAAGCAGATGGAAGAGCTCAAAAACGGACTGGACTTTGCTAAAGACCTGTTTGAACGCAGAAAGCGGCTATGGGACAAAAATATCGGCAGCGAAATAGAATATTTGCAGGCGAAAAACAACAAAGAAAATCTGGAAAAAAAGCTTGCCACCACCCGGGAGCAATTAAGCAAAACCACTATCACAGCATCTATCAGCGGAACAATTGACGAATTATTCCTTAAAGAAGGCGAGATGGCGCCGGCAGGATTCCAGGCTGCCCGCCTTGTGCAGATGACAAAGATGAAGATAAAATCAGATATCTCTGAAAACTACCTCAACCAGGTGCAGAAAGGTAACAAAGTATTTGTTAAACCCGTCAATGGCTTCAAAGAGCACATCAGCCAGGTGACTACCGTAGGGAAGGTTATCAATGAGAAGAGCAGAACATTTCCGGTGGAAATAGCACTGCCACAGGCCCAAAACAGCTGGACACCCAACATGATTATGGCATTGGAGATCCTCAACTATACTAATGACGAGGCCATCCTCGCCCCAGTGAACATTATCCAGAAAACACAGAACCAACAGTTTCTTTTTGTGGCTGAGCAGCAAGAAGGCAAGTGGGTGGCAAAAAAACGCTGGGTGGAAACAGGCAGGAGCTACGACAATAAAGTAGAAATCCTTAACGGCCTCGCTGCCGGCGATAAAATTATTACCGCAGGATATCAGGGGTTGTCAGATGATGTCACTATTGCCATTCAATAAAGCAGGTAGTTATCTGAATTTAAGCATTGTATAGCATCATACGAAAACAACAGACTATGAAAAAAAGAAAATTTCCGTTGACAGAATATGCCACTGAAAACAAAGTAACCATATACTTCTTAACGGTAGCACTTATAATCTTCGGAATCTATGCCTATCGGGCTACACCCAAGGAAAATTTTCCGGAAGTAGACTTTCCCTATTTTTCCGTAAGCACCATATATCCGGGCACCTCCCCCGAGGATATGGAAAACCTGGTTACCCGCCCTATAGAAAAAGAACTGAAAAGCATCGACGGAATCAAGGAACTTACCAGCAACTCGGTGCAGGACTTCTCGATGATTTTGGTAGAGTTTGAAACCAATGTTGATAATGACGAAGCTTATCAGGACATGACAGAAGCTGTTAACAAAGCAAAGTCAGAGCTGCCCGATGGCATCCTGAACGACCCCGATGTTATGGAGATCAACGTTTCCGAATTTCCAATCCTGTACATCAACATGTCGGGCGACCTGGGTCTGGTAAAAGTAAAAGAGTATGCCGAGGAGCTGCAGGATGAAATTGAGAGCATGCAAGCCATAACCCGGGTAGACATCGTAGGGGCCCTGGAGCGTGAATTCCAGATCAATGTAGACCTCTACAAGATGCAGGCGGCCAACATCACCTTCAACCAGATAGAGCAAGCCGTAACCATGGAAAACATGACCATATCTGGCGGACAGCTCAGGATGGACAACATGGAGCGTAACCTGCGCATTATAGGCGAGTTTAAAGATGTGGAAGACCTGCAAAACATACTCATTTCTAAAGGCGTCCGCCTGAAGGATATTGCCGACGTGCGTGATGATTTTGCCGACCGGGAGTCATTCTCGCGCCTTAATGGCGATGATGTGATCACCCTTAACGTGATAAAAAAATCGGGCGAAAACCTCATTGAGGCGGTGGATGAAATCAATCTCATATTAGATAACTTTGACCAGGAAGCACCGGAAAGCCTGGAAATAATCACTACCGGAGACCAGAGTGATATGACCCGCAACAGTGTCAGCAACCTTTTTAACACCATTGTTTTAGGGTTTATCGTAGTGGTGCTGGTCTTGATGTTTTTTATGGGAGTGGATAATGCCCTGTTTGTTGCTGTGGCTATCCCGCTTTCCATGGTTATCGCTTTCATTTTTATTCCAACATTAGGGTTTACCATGAACATGGTTGTGCTGATGGCTTTTATCCTGGTGCTTGGTATTGTGGTAGATAATGCTATTGTGGTGGTGGAAAACATCTACCGCCATTATATGAATACGCCGGGACTCAAGATTAAAGAGGCGGCGAAAACAGGTACGGCAGAGGTGGCCGGGCCGGTATTTGCCGGAACCCTTACCACTATGGCGCCATTTATTCCTCTGGCCTTCTGGCCCGGAATTTTTGGAGAGTTTATGCTTTATATCCCCATCACCATTATAGTTACCTTGCTGGCTTCCATGATGGTGGCCTACACCATGAACCCTGTATTTGCGGTTTCGTTTATGAAATACCGCCAGGATAAGGATATACAGATAAACCATAAGAAAAACATCCTGTTCGGGGCAGCCACCTTAGCAGTGTTGGCGCTGTCGTATCTTCTGAAGGTAGAGTGGGTGGGCCATCTGCTCACCGCAGGCTTTCTTCTCTACCTGTTAGTCAGGTATGTCCTCACCAATCTTATCAGAAAATTCCAGAGAACCCTGTTACCCGCTATCAGCAACCTCTACAAAAGAACACTTCAGTTTTTGCTGCGCGGAAAAAACCCTTACATGGTCATCTTTGGTACGGTAGCTTTGTTGGCTTTTACCATTTTTCTGCTGAATGCCAGGCCTCCTAAAGTAGTGGTCTTTCCTTCCGGCGATCCGAATACTATCCACACATATCTTAAAATGCCTGCCGGCACCGAGATTAACACCACCGACTCGGTGGCCCGGATGATAGAGGGGCGTATCTTTAAAGTGCTGGGCGAAGACAATTCTGACATAGAGAGTATTGTTACTAATGTGGCTGTCAATGCCGGCGAGGATGCTTTCGACAGAACCACACAGGCCAAACTGGCGAAAGTAACCATCAATTTTGTGGAATATCAGTTCAGGGATGACCCCCACACCATGAAATATGTAGACCAGTTGCGTGATGTCATGGAGGGAATTCCCGGCACGGAAATTACGGTGTCGGAAGAACAAAATGGCCCTCCCACCGGCAAACCTGTGAACATCGAGATATCGGGAGATGAATTCGCAGAGCTTATTACGATAACAGAAAATCTCAAAAGCTACATAGAAGCAATGCAGATTCCTGGCATTGAAGAGCTGAAAATGGATATAGAGCCCAATACCCCCGAACTGGTTGTGGACATCAACCGCGATAAAGCCAGCATGTTAGGTGTCAGCACTGGCCATCTCGGGTCCACACTGCGCACTGCCCTTAACGGGAAAGAGATCTCAAAAATAAGAGACGGCGAAGATGAATATGATATCAGGCTGAGGCTCAAAGAAAATTATCGCGACGATCTGGAATCGCTGATGAATATTAACCTGATACTTCCCGGCGAAAACGGGTTAAGCAAGATCCCTCTTTCCAGCGTGGCGGATATCAAATATACGCGCACCTATGGAGGGGTAAAACGCAAAGACCATGAACGCGTGGTAACACTCTCTTCCAACGTGCTCTCGGGATACAATGCCAACGAAATTGTCAACCAAATCAACACCTCGCTTGACGAGTTCCGCAGCGATATGCCCAAAGGGTATAAGGTGAAGTTTACCGGTGAACAGGAAGACCAGCAAGAAAATGCCGAATTCCTCTCTTTAGCATTCCTGCTGGCCATTATGCTTATCATCATAATAATGGTCGTACAGTTCAATTCAATTATGAAACCTTTCATTATCAGTATACAGATTATTTTCAGCCTGATTGGCGTGCTGCTGGGACTGATAGCCTTTAATATTGACTTCTCTGTAATTATGACAGGAATGGGTATTATTGCCGTGGCCGGTATCGTGGTAAAAAATGCGATTATCCTTATCGACTACATCGACCTGCTCTTAAGCCAGGGGAAAGAGCGGCTTGAAGCCATTGTGGAAGCAGGGGCCACACGACTAACGCCGGTGATACTTACCGCAGCCTCCACCATCCTGGGCTTGCTGCCACTGGCCATAGGGATGAACATCGATTTTGCTATGCTTTTTACCGACCTGGATCCCAATATCTATTTCGGTGGCGCAAGCACTTTCTGGGAACCACTGGCATGGACTATCATCTTTGGACTGGCCTTTGCTACATTCCTCACATTAGTGGTGGTTCCGGCGATGTATGCCATACTGGTTAAACCAAAAAAGCAAAGCACACCAAGGGGAAGTGCATAGGTCACCAGGTGTCTTTATTCAATGGATTGCAAAATTCCCGGCAAAAGAAATAATATGCAGGCAGACTGCCCGTACAAAAAGAGAGGCTCAGTACGGGCAGTCTGCCTTCCTAAATGACAGGTTACTGTTAGGTTTTAACAATCAACCCATAAAATATTCTCCGGAAGGTATCTTAAAATTTTATTTTCAAGATCAGGGTCAGGGTTCAACCCTTTCAGTGTTGCTGTTGACAAACAATTTGATAACACCGGGTTTCACCTGATAGCTATCGGGACGGCGCTATTCAAATAGTAATCGGTATAAAAGGGTGTGTACAACCTGACCCTGTACCTGAAGGGGACTGTCCACTTTGAAGGTACATTTTAAATATCCCCCTCATTATGTCAAGTATTTTGTTTATTTTCGTGATCGGAAAGATGGGCAGAGTAAAACATAGTAATAATGAACAGCAATGCACTCAATGCACAATTAATTGAAGCCGTTAACTTTTCTTCTGAGAAAATACTACATGCAAAGAATTGGGAGAAAAATATTTACGAAGTCCTTGAAAAATTAGGCCGCATAACCAATGTAGACAAGGTCTATATTTTTGAGAACAGCTATGATGAAAACGACAATTTCGTTATGACCCGACGGTTTGAATGGGTAAACAATGATTTGCAACAAACCGGCAATGACCAGCTAACCACCCTCTCCTATCAGATAGCGCCAAAAATACACGATACGCTGGCCAAAAAACAACCCTTCACCGCCCCGGTGAAAGCACTGGAGCAGCCGGTAAAAGATATCCTCACAAAACAAGGCATCGTTGACATACTGCTGACCCCAATTTTTGTGGAAGATCAATGGCACGGGTTCATAGGCTATAGCGATTATAAACAAGAGCGGAAATGGGATCAGGAGAGCATCCTGATCCTGCAAACCATTGCCAATATCATCGGCAATGCCATTCAAAAAACATACTCCAGGAAATCGCTGGAAATCAGTCAGCAGTACTTTGCCAGCTTATTCGACAAAGCTCCTGAAGGGATTGCTATTGTAAGCCCTGACGGCATCGTAAAGCAGGTCAACGATGAATTTTGCAGGCTTTTCGGGTACAAACCAAAAGAAGCGGTTGGGAACAACCTTGATGAACTCATCCTGCCCCGCGAAATGCTCAATGAAGCCCGGGAACTTACACAGGCAGCTGCCAAAGGCGAAAAAGTGAAAACAGAAGGTGTCCGTTATACAAAAGAAAGCGTGCCTGCTTACGTCTCTATCATAGGGGTCCCGATCATTTTTCGGGAAAAAAATGAGGGCATATATGTGATTTATCACGACATTTCGGAACGTAAACTTGCCGAAAAGAACCTGCAGGAGAGCCAGACAAAATTCAAGACACTATTCGACTCCTCCAAGGATGCCATCTTTTTGATGAAGGAAGATATTTTCATAGACTGCAATAAGGCTGCCATTTCGATGTTTGAGACTACCGAAGAGGAGGTCATCGGCGAAAGCCCGCTGAAATTTTCTCCCCTCTATCAGCCCTCCGGCGAAGAATCAGAACAGCTTATCAAAAATAAGATACAGCAGGCCATGCAGGGAGACTCCCTCACTTTCGATTTCACGCACATTTCCGGCAAAGGAGTTACCTTTGAAACGGAGATAAGCCTGAACAAGGTTATCCTTAAAGAAAGCACCTTTATTCAGGCTATAGCCAGAGACATCACCTCGCGGAAAAAATCCGAAAAAGACTTGCTCTTTGCCAAAGAAAAAGCCGAAGAGTCTGATTTCCTGAAAACAGCCTTCCTGGCCAGCATGTCGCACGAAATACGCACTCCGATGAACCACATCCTCGGAGGGCTGGACTTATTGCTTGACCCGGATATCTCAGCAGAAGAGAAGGAAGAGTTTCACAATATCATCAAAAAAAGCAGCACGCAGCTTCTCAAGCTTATCGACGATATTATCGATGTCTCCCATCTGGATGCCGGACAAGTAGACATCAAGAAAGAGTCGTTTCAGCTTGACGAATTCCTCCGGGAAATGGAAGAAGAAGTGAACAATTTCTGGGAAGATAAGCCCCACCTCGATTTTCAAATCAATACCTCAGCGCATGTCAGCCATATTAACCATATACACACCGACAGGGTCAGGCTGAAGCAAGTGCTCATCAGCTTGTTATCCAACGCATTTAAGTTTACTAACGAAGGCAGCATAGAACTCGGCTACGAGCTTAAAAATGACGACACCCTGCGGTTCTATGTTTCCGATACCGGCATCGGCGTCCCGCCCGAAAGCAAAAAAGTTATTTTTGAACAGTTCAGGCAGGTGGATTATGAGCATACACGCGAATATGAAGGTGCCGGGCTGGGCCTTACCCTTGCCAAAGGAATGGTGGAACTGATGGGCGGAAATATTTGGGTGGAGTCAGAAGACGGAAAGGGTACCACTTTCTATTTTACCATCAATATTGAACCGGCAGCTCCCGCACCAGAAACAAAACCGGCATACTCCGGCAAAGAGTCTAAAGAGTATGACTGGGAAAATAAAACAATACTCATTGTTGAAAATGAGGAGATGAATTTTCAATACCTTAAAACGGTGCTCAGGAAAACAAAAGCCAATTTGCTGTGGGCAGAAAATGGTGTGGAAGGCGTGAAAATGGCTAAAGAAAATGAGGTGGATATTATACTGATGGATATCCAGATGCCGGAGATGAACGGATACGAAGCGACGCGACAGATTTTGGAAATTAAGCCGGATATACCTATTATTGCACAAACTGCGCATGCTTTAAAAGAGGAACAAAACAAGTGCTTCGATGCAGGCGCTGTGGACTATATGGCCAAACCATTGAACAGAAAAAAACTACTTGAACTGATTAGTAAATATATATAGTGCCTAAGTTGAGCGGTTTGAACAACCTGTCCCGACTTATTTTCCGGGAAAGTGAAAAAGCGCTTTACTTAGGTTTAACCCCGATTTAGAAATTGTTGTATTTCACCGAATGGGTAGCCTGTCCCGCAGAATTGCGGGAAGGTGAAATGCTTACAATTTCTTTATCGTGAGCGAGAATCGCTCAATTTGGGTAAATATATGTTTAGCTGATAATAAGGATAACAGCCACCTCATTACCATCCGAACGCAGCGTTCGACGCAGGTGAAATTCAGACCCTCTTCTCCGCAAAACCGACTAAAGCATGTTTTCAACAGAAAATAGGTGCTGTTTATATTCTGAACTGGTTTGCTTCAGGATATTCAGTGGCGGCGTATGCAAAAATATTTATAGAGGTCACCATTTAAATTCATATCTTTACACCCTAAAAACAAGAGAAAACATGGAAATATTCAGAGGTCAAAACCTTATAGAGTTTACTGAACGCTTCAAAACGGATGAAGATTGTTTGATGTATTTATCCAAAATTAAATGGGCAAATGGCTACAAATGCCGCAAATGTGGACACACAAAATATCAAGAACGGAAAAACCATTCTCGAACTTGTAACCTTTGTAGCGATACGGAGTCACCCACTGCGAATACATTGTTCCATAAAGTGAAATTTGGTGTACGTAAAGCATTCTTTATGTGTTTTGAGATGGCAACAACCACCAAAAGTCTTTCTGCTTCGCAGATGAGTGTCCGTTATGGAGTTAGAGAAAGTACGGCAAGGTTGTTTATGCACAAAGTCAGAGAGGCGATGAAATCAAGTGAAAAGTACCCTATGGATGGTACAGTCCACGTAGATGAGTTTGTTGTTGGTGGCAAGGAAGACGGAAAGCCTGGCCGAAGTTATGACAGCAGAAAGAAGAAGTCTGCTTGTGCCGTAGAATTAACAGAAGAGGGAAAAGTAAAGAGGTTTTATATTCAGAAAATCAATGATTTTTCAAGCAAATCGTTAAGGGCCATATTTGAGAAACATATTGCTGTTAAAGCGAATGTAACAACAGATGAATGGAAGGGGTACAGACCGATAATGAAGGAATTCAACATTACTCAAATCCCTAGTAATCATGGGAACAACTTTAAAGCTTTACATACGATGATTCACCAAGTAAAATCTTGGTTAAGAACCACTTATTCCTGGGTAAGTGTAAAGAATATAGACCGGTATTTTAATGAGTTTTCCTATCGCATTAATCGTTCTCAAAGCAAGGAAACTATTTTCAACAATTTAATAAGGAGAATGGTTACCACTAAAAATATTACTCACGCTCAATTAATATGTAGCTAAATAGTGACCTCTATCATATTATTTGGCAGTAAAAGGGATGTTTTGTTTTATTTGGAATAAACCGGTCATTTTTTCATTCCAACTCAAGCTGTTTATGCAGTTTTTCAGCCAGTTGGACACACCGCTCCCATTAACCTTAAGGCTTCCGTTTAATTTATGTATTGCTTTCCTCCCTACACCATTTGTATCCTTGGTGGCGACTGGCACTGTTTCCATAGGTCATCAATATTTATTGCATGATATATTGCTTTTGTAACATTCAAAAAAACGTTTCTGGCTCTTGAAGTTATTTTAACGGCAAAATCGATGAGCTTCCTTCGGAAGGTATTGGGATACACCGTTATAGGAATCACCTTGGCGGTTACATCTTGCTTATAAGCCTCGAAAAGAAAATGGGTAATCACCATCATAAAATAGTAAGCCCTGTTCATTCCCAAGTGCTTAAAAGGAAGTTGCTCTTTGGTGGCCAGCTCCTTAATGCTCCTGTGAATCAGTTCATCGGCCCCTCTTTCATGAGATTTGCGAACAATGGTTTCGGCTTCAAAATAGGAGGTGCCACCGGCTGCCTTTAGCTTTTTGTCAGCTTCCGGGCAGTTCCCAATGTTGGTGTAAATGATAGTGTCGGGTTTTTCAAAATCCATTACATATTGACCGGTTTCATCACGTTGTAGCCTGGTAAATATACAACGACGGAATTTCGACCAGGATTTCAACTTGCTGGCAAACTCCGTATAATCCCACAGGACTTTGTCTTTTGTTAATTCACCGAAGGATTCACCGGGAAGAGCGCCTATATATTCTTTCAAATCCTCATATAGCTTACCGGTGGTGATATAATGAATATGAAGGTCTTGTTCAAACACCCGGTAAGCCTTCTGATCAGCAAATCCACTATCGGCTGCCAGGATAATAGGAACATCCGCAGAATAGCGCTTGCGGATGAGGGTGACTACCGAGCGAACCCGGTCAATATAATCGGTGCCATGATTGGAATGGGCGCTGCCTTTTCGGAACATCACATCAACCAGAAAACGGCCCCAACTAATGTGCAAAGGTTGAAAGCTTTTTTTGCGTTTGTAGGTAGGCTCGTTGCCTTCACGCTTAGTGGCACTGTTGTTATCCAGTACCATTGTATCAATGCCTAACTCGATGATACGTGGCTTATCAATGTGTAAACGCCACACAAACAGCTCACTGAGAATCTTGTTAAAAATGAAATTCGTTACCACGGACAACTTCCTGAAATAACGCTTAATCTGATGGGAGGAAGCCAGTTGGTCAGTGGTGCATTCCAGCAGGCTGGCATATCCATCATCTGCTTTACGCTGGTCGAAACCACTTATAGCCATATTCGTGCCATCCATAAAATAAGCAATTATCTGCTTTAGAAATGATTGCAAGGAAAGCCCTTTATTGTTTACTGAAATCACCCCTTCAAACACCCTGGCTATTAGCTTATATAAGCCGGTTTTCTGGAGGTAGCGAAGAAATAAAGGAAGGCCCCCGCGGGCTGAAATTTTATCGTTTGTGACGCCAATTTTTGTTATCTTAGTACCCATAAAAGATAGTGTTGTGCACCTAATTGGTGAATGTTATTTTTTTTGTTTTTACACCACTAAAGTACACATTATCAATTACCTGTTCAACCTATCTTTTATCTTTTTTTGGAGAAAATCGCTCAATTTAGGTATGAGTTAATATATGAAAACAAACTGTAATAGACACCGTAATAAACGATGGCTATTTCCATTCAAACATCTGAGGATGGATATCGTTTCATAATAAAACACATCCGATGAAAATTGCAAAATTGGTAGTGCTATTGTTTCTGTTTGGTTTGATGGCTTGTTCCGATGACGACAATCCCAATAACGGAAACGACAATGAACTTCCGAGTGGTGATAATTACCACAACAACCCTGTGGGAGAATCAGCGGCTGATTTGCTGTCGTCCGATGATTATAATTCAGTGGTGATTGATCTGGTTTATGTTGAAGGATACGCCCCCACACAAGAGGCCATTGACAAAACACAGGCGTTTTTAAATACACACCTCAATAAACCAGCAGGCATATCATTTGAGCTGTCGCAGATTGAATCTCCGGAACTGGCACCTTACAGTCTGGAAGATATTCACACGATTGAAAACCAATACAGAACGCTTACTAATCATGAGGATGAATTAGCTGTTTTTGCATTTTTTGCTGATGGTAGTTACGAGGGCAATGAGAGCGTATTAGGTGTAGCCTATCAGAATACTTCTATCACTTTGTTCGAATCAAAAATTCAGGAAAATTCAGGTGGTTTGGATCAACCCTCACGTTCTTTGCTGGAAGCGACGGTTTTGAATCACGAGTTTGCACACCTTCTGGGGCTCGTCAACAACGGAACACCCATGCAAACAGACCACCAGGATGAAGCGCACGGACATCACTGCGATAATGAAGACTACCTCATGTACTGGACGGTGGAAACGAGTGATGCCTTAAGCAATCTTATAGGAAACAGCAATCCCCCGCCTTTAGGAACGGATTGTCAGACAGATATTGAAGCGAATGATGGCGAGTAAGATGCGTGTACTGACCACAGTTAATGCTGCTGAATTATTTTCTTAATTGCCTTCACCCAGGCATCATCATCTTTCAGGCTTTCTACGAGGGTCAGCTCATCGCCACCCTTCGCGCTAAACATTTCACGATATTCTTCGCCCAGCTCAATGGTTGTTTCCAGACAATCAGCCACAAAAGCCGGGGCAATTACATCGTATTATGTTAATTATATTGTATTTATTGCAATGTGAACAAAAGAACTACTTTTCCATGGCGATTTTCCAATCACCATCTACTTTAATCAGTTTTTGGGTTGACTCTCTAATTTCACCGTTGCCATAAAGTGTTTTTAACTTAACTTCTGTTTTATCGCCGGCTGCATTAATCTCTTCCTTCAGAATTTCGACAGACTTAATACCGTCTTTTTTGTCTAGTTCAGCCTGAGCCTGAGCCATAATCATTCCAAGTTTCGCCTGTTCCTCTTCGGAGGCTTCGTCAAAGCCATTGATCATTTTCATTGCTTTGTCTGTTTTACCATCAGCAAAGAGTTTAGTAAAATCTTTAGCTGTTTCTCCCGGGCTGTCTGCCTGAGAGCCGCAAGAACCGGCAATACTCATAACCATAATGGCTACAAAAAAGGCTTTAATAATGTTTAAATGTTTCATAGGATTGTTTTTTATTGGTTTAATTGGGATATAATTTTTCAAATACGGGATGATTTAATAAGTTACTCGGATAAATAAAATCATCCTTATAAAAGGGCATTTTAAGCTTATCGTAAGTTTCAATTAAATTGATATCTGCCGATTGATAAGCACACCAAATGAGTTCAGTACAATAAAGCCGGGAGTTGTCTTCCAGGTTAAACGAAGCATCAAATTCTATCTGCTGTTCAAAATAATCAAGCGCTTTTTCAGCGACCTTCTCTCCAATGTTCCGGTATTTATTTTTCAGTGTATAAACCGCAAAATCTGCCGATTTAGTCACATCCAAAAATTCGGGTATGGTTTCCAATTTTACATATTCCGGTTCATTATTTTCGGTTTCTCCCGGCACCGCATGAACAACGTAAGGAGTGTTGTTCCGGATAATCACCATACCCACATGAGAATATTGTGATTGTTTATCGCTTAAAAGCACCAACTGACTAACAAAACTTTTGCCTCTCCGGAATATTAAATCCCCGGAATGAAAATCTATGTTATCGCTATCTGTGTAATAAGTAATTGTTTTTTGGCCGGGAAATAAATAATATAAAACCGCCCCAACCGTCAAAAGAATAACAGGAGATAGAATAAGCAAGTAAAATCTGGATTTCGAACGGTTTTTCCCACTCATTGGATGATTCCTAATCTATTTCCGCTGTAAGATACAACAAAATTCATTTATTTGCTAAAATCCGCTTTAAGTTGACTCAAAAAACCTTGATATTTTTGATGACTTGCTTCCTTCTTAATAATCAGGTTTGATAACGCAATGTAAATTGGCATGGTTATTTTGGGTTTTTTGGGTTTGTGGTTTTCATCTCTTTTTCTTCATATTTCACTATTCTTTACAAAATCTATAAGTGATAAAACAAAAAATATGAATAAAGATATTTTATTCCATACAAAACCTTCACACATACTAATTACAATTTCCGAATATTTTTCCCAGGGGAACCCTGATAAACCTCGGACGGTAAATTGTAGCATCCTGAAAAAGGTCTTCCAGGTTAAAACTATTAACATTGTAGGATACAAGTAATCCCTTTTCATTAATAAACTGGGGATGTGCAACAGCATTATAAGCAAACAGGTCTTTATCGTTTCCAGGCACCGGAGCTTTATAAAGTAATTGGCGGTTTTGCCATACTCCATAAGGCTTGTCGGAGGAAAATGAGATAATAGAATTATCCTCAAAACTACCTACCTGCGTCAAGTAGATATACTGCCCATTGAGAAAGAACACAGAAAATTGTTCCGAACCATTAAGTTTTGTCATTGGGGTTATTTCAGTGACATCATTACTCCATCCCCTGCCTGTATAAAACTCCCACGGTTCGGTTACAGAACCTTTTGGGGCCCGGGCCACATAAGGATATTTATCTTCTCCTAATCCGTAAATATAGGTGTGCCTGCTATCTTCATCTGCCACAGCATGACCAAAATGAATTTTGCTTCCTTCTGCAAAAGGGATTTTCACAATTTTTTCCAGTTTTACTTCCGGTAGCGAAAAAATAGCGAGATCGGTGCGCACCCAACGGAATCCCCAGTTACCCTTATGAGCCTGGTAAAAAGCCGACATAAACACCTTCAGTTTTCCATTCTCAACAAAGCCATCGCCTGGCCAGTACCATAATGAGTCTTCTGAAAATATTTCACCCTTTGTTGCATCAGGGGGTATCACCAGCGAGGATTCCCAGCCGTCAATTTCCTGATAAAGGGTTCTGAGCGAGTCGCCGTTTTGAATAGCAAAGCTGTTACGGATAAACACCGGACTGCGCTTCTCGCGGGTATTATCGGGTTTTACAGTTCCCAAAAAGCTGTCGCCAAAAATCCATACGGTACGTCCGTCAGGTAACTTCACCGAGTAAGTTCCATCCATCCCCGTGGTGTTGCAGCAATCTCTCGACATAAATTCATTAAAAGCCTGATCAACGGTTACTTTACAGGATGTATTCTGCGAAAAAGAGATGGCAGGCAACATAAAAAGAATTACGACCAAATAAATTAGTGATGATTTCATGATTTTAGGTTTATTGAACATATTTTTCTATTGTTTTCTTCCACAGCAAATATCCCTCACCATTTACGTGCAGGCCATCATGTGTATACTCTTTTTTCAACCGGTTGTTTTCATCAGCAAAAACACTGAACAGATCAATATAGGTAAGCCCATCCTCCTTTGCTATCTTTTTCAGATGATTATTAATAGCCATCAGGTCGGTATTCTTTCGTGTGAGGTGAATTCTATCATCAGTAGGCAGCTCACTCTGGATATACAACTTCGTTTTTGGCGATTCGTTAAGGATACGCTCCACAATTTTCCGGTAGTTATTAGCGATGTAATCTACACTTTTCCCTGCCGAAAGGTCATTGGTACCAATCATTAAAAATATTTTAGCCGGTTTCCGGCCTGTGACTTCCGATAGCCTCTCCAAAATGCCATCTGTATCATCACCACCTATGCCTCTGTTGATAATGTTGTTATTATCAAACAACTCATCCCATTCTGCTCCATCGGTGAGGCTGTTACCCAGCATAATAATTTCATTTTTCATATCCGGCAATGTTTCAAAGTGTTCTTTTTTATGATAATAATACGCCTTCATAGCCTTATTCCATTCTTCCATTTCTTCTGCAGAGCGGTCATAAGCCATGATTTCTTCTTTTTCCTTTTCAGATAATCGTTTACTCATAGATGGTGGTGCATCGTCCGGATGACTGCCCCAGTTTCTGTTTGGCTCATTACCCATCCACAAAACCAATTTACCACCATCTATCAAATCTTTATGATAAAACCATGGTTTGTTTAATGGCTTCCCATCTAATTCGGCTTTCTGTATGTAACGGTTCTCTTTAGAGTTGTTCTTTGTTTCAATTACGAATTCCTTACCGGGATAAAAATCCTGATCGAGTTGAATGGTAACCTTATCGAAGATTGGGCTTCCAATTTCGTAAAATGGGTTTACCGATGTTCCACCATCCATTTCAAAGAGACCGATGGAACTCATCACATACCAGGCACCCATCTGCCCCTGGTCTTCATCGCCGGGCCAGGCATCTACCCCATCGTAATAAAATCCTTCCATAACTTCCCTGACCCATTTTTGGGTTAACCAGGGAGCCCCTGCATGGTTAAAAAGATATGCTGCCTGCATGTTGGGCTGATTTCCATGATTTATAGGCAGGATACCCACTCCAATAAGCCCATTCTCTGCAAGATGTTCTGAATTAAAACGATGGGGTTTTGATTTTTCAAAACCTTCATCTAAACGCGAAACAAACTCATCACGCCCCAGCATACTCACCAAACCACTCAAATCATGAGGCACGAACCAGGTATATTGCCAGGCATTGCCCTCCACAAATCCAGTACCTAAAAAAGTGGAATGACCATACTTTTCAAAGGGTTCAACCCAAGAGCCGTCCTTTTTCCTGCGCCACACATATCCTTTATCTTCGTTAAATATGTTTTTATAATTATAAGCCCTTTTCATAAAGGTTTTATAATCCTTCTCCCTATTCAATGCCTTAGCCATTTGGGCAACAGTGTAATCATCGTAGGCATACTCCATGGTGTTGGATACCGGGCCGGTTTCATCGGGGACATACCCGAGCTTGATATAATCCTCGAGGTGGCGATTTCCGACCAGTCCACCACCGGGATGGCATTTCCCGGGTTCCATCTGGTTATGACGCATGGCCGTATAGGCTTTATCCACATCATAGTTCCTGATACCTTTCTGGTAGGCGCTGACCATCAGCGGAATTTCGTGAGAGGCCACCATAATACTGGAATACTCAATGCCGGTAGGGCCTTTAGGAAGCCATCCACCTTTGTCATAAATTTCCAGCAAGGAGTTCACCCATTTATTAGCGATTTCAGGATGCTGAAGTGTCCAGAGCTGATTCAGGTTCCAGAAAGTATTCCAGAAAGCATCACATCCATAAACGGGATTTTCAGGATTATCGAGGGTTTGCACTTCCTCGTACATGTCACGATACTTTCCGTTCACATCGCTCCAGATGGTCCTGCTTGAATAAGCTCGATACATGTTGGTGTAGAATTTTTTCAGGTCGGAAGGGTTGCCTCCTTCCACCTGGATAGTGCCCAGAAGGTCGTTCCAGGTATCCTGGCTATTTTTTACCACGGCATCAAAGTCCCAGCCAAATGGCTCCATTTCTGTTTCAAGGTTCAGGCGTGCCTGGTCAATGCTGACCAGTGAAATGCCCGATTGCATTTGAATGATTTCTCCGGCTTCCGTATCGAAGGTCACAAAAGCTCCCACATCTTCATCCCCGAAAAGGAGATCGATTTTATCTGTATCATAATAGATTTGGTCATGAATCCAACCATTAAAAGTATTGAAAGGCTTGTCGAAACGAATGACGAAATGCAATGTAAACTCATTGTAATTTGCTTTACGGAGGCTTTGCTGGATAACCTGACCCTCAATCTCCTTGTCAGTTACTTTAGTGATTTCGGCGGCAAACACTTCATAGCTGTATTCGGTAGGGATTTTCAGGTCGATCAGCACCCGGGCCTCCTCTGACTCAGGAAAAGTAAAACGCTGAAAACCTGCTCTTGTGGTGCTAGTGAGTTCGGCTTTAATATCGTAGTCTTGGAGCAAGACCGAATAATATCCGGCCTTTGCCGTTTCTTTATCATGATCGATACGAGAGCGGTAACCGCCATCAGGGTCGTTTTCTTTTCCGGGTTTGATTTTAAGTTCTCCTACTGTAGGCATGGTAAGGAGTCCACCCATAGTCCACGAATGGATATGGCTAAAACCTGATACATTGTTAATCTTGTATTCGTATCCTGCCTTCCAACCTTTACGCTGGTTATCCGGACTCAGCTTTACCATTCCGAAAGGCATACTGGCCCCGGGGAACAACATCCAACGTGAATCGGTCGTTCCCATTATCGGATCTACATAATCAACAGGTTTAATCTGAGCTGAAGCCTGTAAAGCTATCAACAATGAAAATAAGCCTGTAAGCAGTAAGTTTCTTGTCTTTATCATGGTTTAATGTTTTAGGATCTTGCTAATCTGTTTTTTATGATTTGAGACGAATACGACAATGTACATCTGGTCTGGCAGATGCTTAATATTTATCCTTTGTCCTGAATTCACCTCTTTTTTTATCTGAATCCGTCCGTTTAAATCAACCAGGTATAAAATACCTTCATAATTTTTTATCGAGATGCTATGAAAACGGTTGTTGTAGCTAAAAAAATCTTCTGTATCTCTCATGCGATCAGCAAGACTCAACGTGTTGTCAAAATCATTGTGAATATTCAGTGTGTCGGGTTCCTCTACGTTGATGGCTTCTTCAAGCGACGTGCAATAAAAGCGAGCACGGTAATTGCGGGTATCATCAAAAATGGAAGAAAAATCTGAAGTATTCACATTAACTGAAAATAATATCTTGCCGTCCTCCTCAAACTGTGGATGCGCAAACAGGTTGTAGGTGAAGTTATCCGGTTCGCTCTCCAACACTGCAAACTTCTTTTCTATACCCCCGGTAGCGGTCCTGTTCCATGGCCCTGTCAGTGACTGGGATTTCAGGATGTAGAGCTCCGGAACCAACCAAATTTCATGAGTTAGCATGTAGTAAGCCTGGTCATTTTTGATAACAGAAAACGTTTCACTTACCGGGCGATCACCCACCGGAACCGCTTCATCAGAGTTTTCTGACCATTGATCATTACCGGCAAAAAACTCCCATGAGCCTGTCACGCTGCCTTCTGTTCGTGCTAAGTAAGGCAGTGGCCAGGTCCAGTTGTTTTCGGTAGTGTCTTTTTTACCAAAAATGTATGTGTAGTCATCTTCTTTCAGTATCTGAGTGCCGAAACGCATCGAGGAATCGGTTAAAGAAGGAATAGGATGAGTAGAAACATGTTCCATTTCGGGGTAAGTGAATGAAGCAATGTGTGTAGCTCCAACCTCAAAATTAAAACCAGGATTGCCATTATCAGCAGAAAAAACTTCTACCGCAAAAATCCTTAGCGTATCCACTTCAAGTACGGCATGTTCAGGCCAGAAAAAAGAAGTATCCCTGTCCGGGATCCAAGATTCGGGATTGTTTTCAGTTCCGGAAAACATGAAACTCATTTCCTCTCCCTCGATGATAGCTGAATTTCTAATCATCTTCACTTCTGATGGCTCCATGGAAAAGTCTCCTGTACGGGGTCCCGCAAAGGTGTCTCCAAAAAGCCAAAGCGTTTTATTATTAGGTAACTCTATTGAAATGGTGGCATCAGCAGCATTCCAAAGATTATTCATGTCTGTAAACTTATTAAAATGCTCAGGGGCGGGAGAAACGATACTTTGCCCATAACCTCTGCTTAAAAAGGTTATAAAGATAAGGGTAATAAACATGAAGCCTTTTAATCTGATCATTTGCTAAGCTTTTTTGTTTGATTGCTTTACTGCCAGGAGTGTAGCATAACCCACATAGAGAATACATACAACCAAAACAAGGATACTGGCAGTAACGCCAAAGAATTGGTTCATCAGTCCCATAATTGGGGGAACTACAGCACCACCACTAACGGCCAGGATGATTAATCCTGAGAGTTCATTGGCATATTTTGGGGTATGCTCAACAATGATGGCAAAGAATATGGGAAAAATGTTTGAAAAACCCAACCCGGCGATAAAGATCATCACATAGGCTGTCATGTAAGTAGGCGCCAGAATTATTCCGGCCAACCCGGCAAGGGTAACAATACTGCTCACCACAAGGAATGATTCGGGCTTGATTTGTCTGAGAAGAAATGTTCCTGTAAATCGACCTACCATTAGAGAAGCAAAATAGATACTAATCCCAATGGCTGCTGTTTCAATATCAATCATAAACCGGTCTCTAAGAAAGCTGGTGATGTTGCTGTTCATGGCTACATCAAAGCCAACAATCAGAAATATGCCAAATATCATTGTAAGGATGAAAGGGTTTTTGAGCAACCTGAAGGCGCTGGCAAAAGTCGTCGGTTCTTTTTCCGGTCGTTTTTCGTCAACTTTTACTGATTTCAGCCAAACAACCACCAATAAAGATAGCGCAGCATATATCGGGAAGATCAGTTTCCAGTCCCCAAAATAGCGTGCTACTGTGGCCGTAATAATTGGACCCAGCATAGAGGCTATCGCTTTTACAAACTGCGACAGGCTTAGGTTGGCTGCTTTGCTTCCTTCAGGGGAGATATCAATAAGCAAAGGATTGGCCGATACCTGCAGTATGGTGTTACCAATGCCCAGTATCATAAACCCAATGATTGCAGTGGCATAAGAATAATAAAGGAATGGTATGATGGTGCCTACTCCTGTTAATAACATCCCCAGGTTTACCGTAAATTTTTTCCCTTTTCTGTCCTGAAGGATTCCAGTAGGTATCGACATCAGGGCAAACCATAAAAAGACCATCATCGGGAGTAGTTGAGCTACACTGTCAGTTAGCTGAAAGTCCACCTGGATATACCCTGTAGCCACTCCAACAAGGTCAACAAATCCCATTACATAAAAACTCATGAAAACAGGAACGGCAATTTTTAAGCTGGTTTTACTCATAATTATTACTTTTTGAATCTATTAATAAGCCTGCCGGGAGTCCCGGCAGGCTATCCATCTATCTACTACTATGAAACGCGGACGTGTGCTTTGATGGTTGCACATTCCTCACCTTCGGAAAAGCCGTAAGGCTTTATCGTGTATTTTCCTGCACTGGCCGGAACAATGAAAGTTTCGGCATAGTGTACAATGAACGGCTCGAAGGAATGGTCAGGACTCTCAACAATTATTTCCTTTCCCTCGACAAGGTTTATTACATTGAGGTTTCCTGCCGTATCATGCTGTACGGCTTTTGAGAACCAATGTCTGCGGGTTTCAATAAATTCTGATTTATATAGCCCGGTTTTCTCTTCAATCCAGCCATCTCCCTCATCAGCTTTTTCTACCATATCAATAAGGTTGTTTTTAACCCATTCTTTATTACGATCCCACTGAATGACCTTTATACCATGGCCAATATTTATTGGTCGGGGTTTGCCATCTAATCCCAGGCGACCCCAATCCCATAGCTTAAAAGTAAAAATGTAAGGTGTGGAACTGATCTCGAGCACCATGCTGTTTTTACCAGAGCAGTGGATTGTTCCGGCAGGGATGGAGAAATGATCGTGTTTTTTAGCGGGCCACTTCTCAATATATTTGGTGTCGTCGAATGCTTCTCCGGTTTCTCTGGAAGTTTCAAGTTCCTGAATCACTTTATCCTTGTCAGCATTCATCTTTAACCCCAGGTACACTGAAGCGTCATCCCCGGCATCCATCAGGTAATAACTTTCATCTTGCGTATAATGCATTCCGAAGGTTTGCTGTATATAATCCGTAGTGGGGTGCACCTGAAGACTTAAATTTCCTCCATCCATGGTATCCAGAAAATCAAAACGAATGGGAAACTCTGCGCCGAAACGTCCGTAAACAGCTTCTCCTAATAATTGATTGGGTTGATAAAAGACGGCATTGATAGCAGGAATTTCTACTACCGTGTTGCCATAGCCTAAAAGCAGACTGTTTTCTTCCGGGATACAATTGATGCTCCAGGCGTAATTAGGTGCACTTTGGTCCAAGTCGCAATATTCTTTCATCCATTGTCCGCCCCAAGGTCCTGCATCAAAATAAGGCACAACACTGAAAGGTCGTTTTACGGTTTGTTTAAGCCCTTCTCTTATGGCGTTACCGGTAACAAGCTTAGGGTGATCATGTCTGTTTGTGTCAAGAAGGTAATCCCATTTTTCTATGGTTTCTCTTTTTAGCCTGTCGCAGATACGCCAATCCAGAAAGTAGCCTCGCTTGTACTGCTCTTCTGCCGATTCCTCTTTGTTTTCCAATCCCAGGTTCTTAACAAGGTTATTTCGCATTCTGAGCTGAATTTCCCAGCGGGCCATATCAGCATAAATAAATATGTCAGGCTCTGGAATTATTAAAGAAGCTCCAGTACCAACAACAACAACTATCCCCTCATCTATTTCTTTTGCATGATTATATGCCTGATCAGTAAGATACTCGTCAAAGAGATCCTTCATTTTAAGGCGTGTCATATAACCAAAAATCCTGTTATCAGTGACATCCGGAAAGGTGATTTCACGAATTTTATCTTCTGCATACATGGAATATCTGGATTCTATGATCTCATCTGGCTGCAGATTTGCTTTTATTTCATTGAGGAGTTGTTCATAAAGTACCCCCTGATATGTTTCAATAACTATAATGCTTTTCTTTTTATGCGTCAGGTTGCTTTTTACTTCCTCACTAATGGCTTCCCAGCCCGAAAAAACCGCATTATTGTATCCTTGAATTTCAACCACAGGGCTCTTATCAAAAATATTTTTGCTTTCCATTTTATTTTTTAAATGTTGTTGCTAAATAAGCTACCCCAAGCAATGCTGCTGTATTCAGGTTTTCCGCATTCACTATTTTTACCTTTCCCCACCCAAGCCAGGCATGATTGTCTACTTTTTGTTTTATGTGAGGAATAATGACATCCGATCTTGCCATAACGCCACCATTGAGAATCACCATTTCCGGATCATAGGCATGAATCATATTTATTACTGTAGACGCCCATATATCAAGGCTATGCTGGCGCATTTTAAGAGACAATTTATCACCATTGTCAGCCATATTAAACACCGTTTCATAATCGATACTGTCTGATTTAGAAAGTAAACTGCTTTCCCACATGGGCTCCTTGCTTGCCAGGTTTTTTAAATTCCAGGTGGAGGCCTCTGCTTCTGCACAGCCAATATTGCCACAATTACAAGGAGTACCATGCACGTTTACAATAAAATGCCCCCCAAGGATTCCGGCCTGAAAATGTTTTCCCCTGACTAATTTTCCCTGCATCACTGCCGAAGTTCCTAAACCTGTACCCAGGGTAAGCCCAGCGATGTCATCACATTCTTTTCCGGCCCCCGATTGCCATTCACCGGCTAAGGCTGCTCTGGCATCATTTTCTAAAAACAAGGGAGCTGACCAGGTATCTTTAGCCCACTTTTTCAGATCGAAGTTTATAATGTCGGCATATTTTTCATTGATGGAAATGACCTTCATCTCATCGGTATTCACCAATCCGGGAGAGGCAATGCCCACTCCCTCTATATCCTTCAGGATAAGGTGATTTTTATCAAGCAGCGCTTTCATTTCCTCTTCCAGCGAAGGAAGCTTGGGCACTAATCCCTTTTCAGAATCAGCTTTAACAGAAGTCCAGTCAAGTAATTTCCCGGACTGAACGACGCCCATTTTTATTTTCGTTCCGCCTAAATCAAAAGCTATTGTTGCCATATTATTAATATCCAGTGTTTTGTGTTAAATTTGGATTCAGATCTCTTTCGCGCTGCGGTACAGGAAACTTATAGTGGTATTCCTGCGGATTGGCGTTATCGCCTTTAGCTGCATTGACCCTTTCGATGAGACGCTGTGTTCTTTTCAAATCAAACCAGCGTTGCCCTTCGTTTACGGTTTCGCAACGTTTTTCCTTCCATACCGCCTCACGGAATGCCTGATAGTCAAGTCCTGATAAATCGGGGAGTACATCCTCATTACCGTTTCTGGCACGGGCGCGCACCTGGTTTACTGCATCAAAAGCAGCTTGGGCAGGCCCGTTATTTAATTCATTTAGAGCCTCAGCATAAATCAGCAATATCTCCGCATAGCGCATCACTTTAAAGTTAGCACCTGATTGTCCGGTTTCATCAGCATCATAGACATCACGATCCCAGTATTTCCAGACGTGAGGTTCAAACTCATATTGCCAATACGAATCAAAGAAAGTAACATCTTTTCTATAGTCTCCTTCCTCAAAAGTGTTTAGCAAATCCGCTGTGGGCAACATCATCTCAACACCTGCGGGGAACACATTTTGTAAGGATGGCAATCCGCTGATAACAATCCTGGCGTTTTCGCTGTTGACATTTTCATAAAATTGTACCTCAAATACAGATTCTTGTCCATTTTCATTAGCTTGCTTGAAATTATCTGCATAATCATCGTGCAGGGCATACACGTCCTCATCTATAACCTGCCGTGCTGTTTCTGCTGCTTTCTCCCAATCTTCACTTGTGAGGCAGGCTTTTGCCAGCATTCCTTTGGCGGCCCCCCATGTGGCCCGACCTTTGTTTGCTCCTGGGTATTGTTTAGGTAAGCGCTTGGAAGCTTCATTAAAATCATTAAATATTTGGTCATAGGCAGTTTCTTGATCAGCTCTGGAAAGGTTTATCTCACTTTCTGGCAGATCAGGAGAAACCGGCTTTGTAAGCATTGGTACTTCACCGTAGATTCTTACTAAATTAAAATAAAACAATCCCCTTAAGAAATAGGCCTCTCCTAATACTCTTTGCTTCAGTGCCGAATCCATTTTTATATCCGGAACTGCTTTCAAAACAATATTGGCACGACTTATCCCCAGGTAAGAGTCTCGCCAAATACCTTCCAGGTAATTATTGGTTGCTTCAATGCTGTATTGATCAAACTCACGCGCATTTGGGTCATTTAATGTGCTATTCACGTTAAAATCATCAGAAGCAATATCCTGAATAAGCCACATATGACTGTTGTATTGATTAACGGAACCCAAAACATCATACACTGCATTGATGGCGTTTACAGCCCCATCCTCAGTCTGATAAAAGTTATCATAATAAATCCGGTTTGGCTCAATATCAAGCCTCTCTTTGTCGCATGAAATAGCGGCCGGAAGTATGGCGATTATGAATATAATTATTCTTGTTTTCATAGTTCAATATTTTAAAGATTTAAGTTAACACCGATGATAAATGAGCGCACACTCGGATAAGCACCATAATCATATCCAATCCGTGTATTGTCCTGGCCGAAATGTCCTACCTCAGGATCAAAACCTGTGTAATCAGTGATTGTCAGCAAGTTTTTGGCGGTAACATAAATGCTCATTCTTTCTATGCGTAGTGAATTCATCAAGGATGATGGCATGCTGTATGACAAGGTTATCGATTTTAACCGGATGTAAGAACCATCTTCCAGGTAGCGATCAGACATGCGGAGATAATCAGCCTTTCTGTTGGCTCTTGGATATTTGTCTGATGGATTTTCGGGTGTCCAACGGTTTAGCATATTTACGGAGGCATTTGTCAGGCCGTTGCCCGACTCTAGCTCAAAACGGTTGGCATTTAGAATTTCATTTCCTTGCACACCCTGTATAAAAATGTCGAGTGAAAAGTTTTTGTAGGAAAAGCTGTTGGTGAGTCCCCAACGGAAATCAGGTAAGGCTTGTCCAATGATTTTTCGGTCTTCCTCATTGAGTTTGCCATCGTTGTTTTGATCAACATACTTAAAATCGCCGGGTTCGGCATCATAAACTGCGGCCTGTTCTGCTTCTTCCGATTGCCAGATGCCATCAGCCTCCCAACCATAAAAGCTACCCATGGATTCACCTTCCCGAATGATAGCCCAGTTGCCAATTTTTAATTTATAACTATCGTTATTAACGAACAATTCTTTACCATCCAAATCAAGAATTTCATTACTGTTAGTTGAAATATTGAAATCTGTGCTCCATTTGAAGCTGTCTACAAAGTTTTCGGAGTGGATGGCCAATTCAACCCCCTCATTTTCCAATACTCCAATATTATTCAGGTAATTATCAAATCCTGAAAGCCAGGGCAAATCAGCATAATACAAAAGGTCGATAGTCTTTTTGTAGTAATAATCCAGTGTGAAGGTGAGCCTGTTATCGATAAATCCCGCATCCAGGCCTAAATCAAGCTGCTGTGTGGTTTCCCATTTTAGATTATTGTTGCCGGGCTGGTCAGGAGCAAATCCGGTGGCCGGGTTGTTTCCAAAGTAATATAATGTTGACCCGATAGTGCGGATGTAATTAAAAGTGGATATCCTTTCGTTACCCGATAATCCATAACTGGCCCGGAATTTAAGATTGGAAAACAGATTCAGGTCTTTGATAAAATCCTCCTGAAAAGCTCGCCAGGCAACCGCAGCAGAGGGGAAAAATCCAAAACGATTATTCTCACCAAATTTGGAGGAACCATCCACTCTTCCTGTGAGCGTTACCAAGTATTTTTCTTTGTAATTATAGTTAACTCTTGAGAAATAAGATATTAGCGCTGACTCATCAAAAGCCGTATAAATATTGGGCATGTTTTCAGCATTTTCTATCCCATAATAAGAAAGAATATCGTTAGGAAAACCTGTAGCAATATCTATGAATGAGCGGTTGTCTGTTTCCTGATAGGTCATCCCCAAAAGGGCATTAATTCTGTTATCTTTATTTATCTGGCGTGTATAATTCAGCGTATTCTCAAAGTTTATCATCTGATAGCTATTTGTGGCAAACCGTGCCTGTCCATTATTCCATGAACCTTCGTAAATAAAACTTGGAGTATACATATCCTGGGTTTGCTCTGAAATATCCATTCCCAGGCTCGATTTCAAGGTGAAATATTCAAGCAGAGTGTATTGTGCATAAACATCGCCCAATAATCTTTTCACTGAATTTACCGCATCAACTTCACGGGTTACTGCAACAGGGTTGTTCAGCCATGCATCAGCAACCGGATCGGTAAGTGTATAATCGCCATCTTCATCATATACGTCAAGGATCGGACTAATAATTAAAGCTGTATTAACCACACCCGGAAAGAACCCTCCCGGTGTATCGGTAGCAACGGTTTTAGAATTGCTTTGATTTAATGTAAGGTGGTTACCAACTTTTAACCGATTGGTCACATCTTTTTCCAGATTAACCCTGAATGAGTACCTTTCAAAATCTGACCCATGAACAATTCCTTTTCGGTCAAAATAATTTCCTGATAAAGCATAAGATGTTGTTTCGTTGCCCCCGGAAACCGATAGCTCATAATTTTGCATCGGGGCATCGCGATAGATTTCTTTTTGCCAGTCCGTTCCTTCACCCAGCTCTTCGGGGTTAGGGTATTCAGGATCATAAAATGGATTGCTGTTCATTCCGGCTTCGTCAAACAGGCGGGCATATTGTTCAGCATTCATTACGCTGATCTCACTTGATTTCTGCTGGAAACCTGAATAACTCGAAAAACTTATTTTTCCTTTGCCGGCTTTACCACTTTTAGTAGTGATAAGCACCACGCCGTTGGCACCTCTGGCACCATAAATAGCTGTGGCGGAAGCGTCTTTCAGTATCTCCATTGACTCAATATCATTCGGATTGATACTGCTCAGCCCATTTTGTACTGGATTGCCCAACCACGACAGGCTATTGCTGCTTCCCGTTACAGGTACACCATCAACGACATAAAGTGGTTCGTTACCAGCCAAAATTGAATTTCCCCCTCTAATTCGGATAGAAGTGGCGCCACCAGGCTGATGAGATGTTTGCGTCACCCTTACTCCGGGAGATTGCCCCTGAAGTTTTTGATCCATGGAGTTGACCGGGATTTTTTCCAGCTTTTCAGTGTTTATGGAGGTCACTGCCCCTGTCAAATCACTTTTTCTTATGGAACCATATCCTACTACGACATACTCATCTAATTCAAGTTGAGTAGGTGCTAATTGAACATCAATGGTATTGTTTTTCCCGATAGGTTTTTCAACTGGTTTCATCCCTACAAATTGGAAACGCAATGTTTTGGCTTTAGTAGGAACTTCAATCGAGTATTCTCCATCGGCATTAGTGGTGGTCCCCCGATCGGTATTTTTTATCAACACAGTAACTCCGGGAATAGTAGCCCCCGTTTCGGCACTAGTTACTTTGCCGGAAATTTGTTTTTGTTGAGCAACTGTAGCAGTTGTTATCAAAAGAAAAAGGCATGAAACTATGATTGAATGAATTCTCATGCTGTGTATTTTATTAGATTAAAATTGTATGAACATTTGGACATAATAATAATTTAAAAATTCTCTGTCATGCAGTTAAATTGTTGCATTACTGGTTTTGTCTTTCGCTTTCAATAGTATAGATAAAACTGTCGGCCTTATAATAGCCAAGGTTGTATTCAATAGGCCTGTTTCCCGGATCAAAAACAAAGCGTTTTCTTTTTAAAATCGGGCTACCCTGAACAACCTGTAGCTTTTCTGAAAGCATTTTTGTAGCCCTCATGGCGCTTATTTCCTCTCGTGATAGTTTTGCTATTACAGCATGTTCCTTTTCAAGGGTTTCGTATAGCGGTCTTGTAAAATCCTCTTTCCCTGTCAGGCCTATTCTTGGATGAAAATAGGATTCGAAAAATACAAAAGGGTATTCTTTCCGTCCTCTCAGACGTTGTAGTTTTAAAATGGGTTCGTCTGATTTAAGCCTGAAAAAGTCCTTTAGCTCGTTATCAGGGGTAACCCATTCTTTATTAAGCTCATAGTTTTTTATCTCAATTCCTTTAGATTTCATTTCCTGGGTAAAACTAAGCCAGTTTGAGAGCCGCGTGTTTACACTTTGGTTAGCTACTTTCGTTCCCACGCCATTTTTGCGTGTCAAAAGCCCTTCATAGACAAGTTTATTGATCGCCTGGCGCACTGTGTTTCTTGAAATGCCCAGCTTTTTACTCATTTCAACTTCATTAGGCAAGAATTTTCCCTGTTTGTAATCTTTTTGCACAATCATCTTTCTAAGCAGCTTTTCTACTTGAGCGTGCAAAGGGATGGAACTATTATGGTCGATTTCAAGTCTCATCTTGGATATCTTTTTGTCTCTGTGAACTTACAGGAAAATTATTAAAAACCACTAAGATTAGTAAGATCTAAATGTAAAAAAATGTGACTACCCAGTCAGGTAGTCACAATCAATCAGTATTACTTAATCAAAATTCTTTCAGTATCTACAAAATCATCTTCAGTGATCATTTTCATGAAATACATTCCTTCTGAAAATGACCGCATATCAATAGTTCTATTAATCTGATTTCCCTCAAGTTTTTTCACCATCCTGCCTTCAAGGTTGTAAACTTCGATTATTTTGATTGTCCGGCCGGCATTGGTAAGATTAAGGTTTATAAGCCCATCAGAAGGATTAGGATAAACCGAAAAAAGTTCTTTTTCAATCTCATTAACAGATGCTGCGCTGGTAATTGTAATGGGTTGTGGGTCACTGATGTCATCGGCCGGATGGCGATCCCAGTAATCCTGATCACCAATCGCATAGCGTAGATAGAAAGTTCCCACTTGGTCGTCCGTTACAATGGCAGGCGTAAAGTATAAGCTATCAAAATATGACATATCAGCTTCACGGTCGGTAATCGAGCCCCACCAGTAATATCCCTCATCAGAACCGATAGAATCTTCAAGCATTTGTGAATATTCAGTATCATAAACCAAATAACCATCATTATTAATCTCTGCGTCTGTAGAAACAATCTGGTAATAAATGCTGTCTTCAACAGACCATCCTTCCGGAATCATAACACCAAAAATGCCAATATTCTGTAAATCGGGAACAGTCCAGTCGTTACCTCCGTCGTCTTCATGTACGATTAATGGTACCTCGAAAGTACTGTTAGTATGTCCTGTTTCCGGTTGACCTATACTTGAAAATTCATAGCAACCGGCAATGAAAACCATCCCTGCTATTAAGGTAATAGCAATGTACTTTGCGTTAAGTAGTTTTCTCATTGTTTTTTTAAAAGTAAAATTAAGTTTCATAAGTTTTTTTATTTTGTTAGTATGTTTAAACATTTGAACCTTTACAAAACTATATCAAGAGTTGATGCTTGTCAAGCATTTTATGAAATTTATACTCATCCCAAAAGGTAAAAGTTAAGTTTATAGATAGTTACGATCTGTAAATAGAACGTTTCCAAATAATGCAAACGTTTTGGGTGTTTATCAAGGTGATTATGACATTCATAAACTCAAATATTTATTTACCAAACTTACAGCATAGAAGTTAAGGACTTTAAGGTTATTCGTTAATATGTTGAAGCGACTGCTGAGACTGGATATTTCGTTTCGATTTGTGCCACTTTGATAGATCAAGCAGAAAAATTGCTATCTCGCATAAAAGATTATCGATATGGCACATACACTTGATTCTGGGGATTTAAAACAAATCATTACCTTACACCTCGAAAGGTTATGCAACCGTAAAATTGGTCAACATGCTCCGGAATTCTACCTGCATTTTCCTGGTTAAGGGGTCAACATCCGCCGGAATGGCAGAAAAAGTATTGCTTTTTAGCGGCTGGATAGGGGGTCAGCTTACTCCGGCATATGCACACTGAGCCAGTTTTAGAATTAACGGACAAAGAAATAATGGAAGTGTGAACGCAAGGGTATATGCAGGTGTATCCCTTCATTCGAAATTTGTCGATTGTTCTGAATCAGTTCTTAGTCATATTTGAAAAAAGGGTTCAGCTTTAAGTAGCTAAACCCCCGGTACTTTTGTTTACACACTTTGTGAAACAGTGTCACAAAAATAAGAATTGAAAATTTCTTCAGAAATTGATTTCAGTGCTTATATGTTATTATGATCATTCAAGATAATGAAATAAAAATCCCCCGCCTCTTATATTGTGCCGGGTGATTTTTATTACCTCTTAATCCTTCTTTCTATTGTCATTTAAGGTTTCCATTATCTCTTTAAAGCTACCTAAACCTGATTCGAGATTTTCAATAATTTCGTTTGCCAGGACGTCCGGATCGGGTAGGTTATCCAGATCGGTCAGACTTTTGTCTCTTAGCCAGAAAATATCCAGGTTGGTTTTGTCTCTGGCTGTGATTTCTTCGTAGCTGTACTTTCGCCAACGGCCGTCAGGATTATCTTCGCTCCATGTTTCTTCACGCTTATGCCGATTCCCCGGGTTGTAAAGCTTTACGAAATCCTCCAAATCTGCCAAACTCAATGGTTTTTTCTTGAGTGTGTGATGAATGTTTGTACGGTAGTCATAAAACCACACCTCACTTGTCTGGGCTTCTTTGCTGGCAGGCTTATTATCGAAAAACAGCACGTTTGCTTTTACACCATGTGCATAAAATATTCCCGTCGGAAGACGCAGAATGGTATGTAAATCCGTCGACTTTAGCAGTTGCTTTCTTACTTCTTCGCCGGCGCCACCTTCAAATAACACGTTATCAGGTAAAACCACCGCTGCAGTTCCTGTAGCTTTGAGCATGCTTTTGATATGCTGCAAAAAGTTTAGCTGTTTGTTGGAAGTGGTTTCCCAGAAATCCTGCCTGTTGTAGCTCAGGTCTTCTTTTTCTACCTCACCTTCTTCATTGGTGACAGTATACGTGCTTTTTTTACCAAAGGGAGGGTTGGTAAGTACGTAATCATAGCGATGGCCATCATCAGCTACCAATGCATCGTTGGGAGAAATATTCGTATTGCCATCAATTTCTCCAATGTTGTGGAGGTACATATTCATCAGGCACAAACGCCGGGTATTGGCCACGATTTCATTGCCATGAAAGGCTTCATTTTTCAGAAACTCTTTCTCCTCTCTGTCCAGCTGATGATTTTCTGTTATCCAATCGTAAGCACTCAGAAAGAAGCCTCCTGTTCCGCAAGCCGGATCGGCAATGGTTTTCAACGGTTTTGGCTGCACGCACTTTACCATGGCCTGGATAAGTGCGCGGGGAGTAAAATACTGCCCTGCACCTGATTTCGTATCCTCAGCATTTTTCTTGAGTAGCCCTTCGTAGATTTTGCCTTTGATATCTGCCCCCATAAGCGCCCATTGCTCCTGGTCGATCATGGTGATTACGCGTGCAAGCTTTGAAGGGTCTTGAATTTTGTTTTGGCTTTTGGTAAAGATTTGACCCAGGATACCTTTTTCCGTGCTAAGCGTACGGAGCAATTGGTTATAAAAAGCTTCCAGCTCTGCACCGCGTTTGGCTGACAAGGTTTCCCAGTTACAAAGGTCTCCGTCTTCTATCTCATTCCCTTCCTGGTCTTTCAGCCTGGGGAATTCCAGGCCTTTGTTGTAGGGCGGTTTGTTGAGTTCATCGGCCATTTTCAGGAAAAGCAAATAGGTGATTTGCTCCAGGTAATCGCCGTAGCTTACCCCGTCATCACGCAGCACGCTGGCCAGGTTCCATATCTTTGATATTATTGCTGAGTCTGTCATGTCTTATCTCTTATTGAATTTCTAAAATCTATAGCTTTATCGTAAAATTCTTTTTCCTCGCCAAACTCCATCGTTCGGGCAACCTTGCCTTTGCAAATGTTGCATGTACCCTTTACCAGAATATCATTCAAGTCGGTAAGGAACATTTCATTGATGGTCATTCCTTTTTTGCAGATACCGCCACAATGGCTACAAAAAACATTTTCTGCTATAACCATCTCAAAAAACTTCTTTTGCTCGCCGTTGAGCAATACAGCCAATTGAAACTGGTTTATTTTTATTTCAGGAGGTCGTTTCATTGTTTATTCCGGTTTAGCATACTAATCACCAATTTTTTTACTGTTTCAGTTTCTTCAGTTTTGCTGTTGGCTATGAAAAGGGTTAGAGCTGCCAGGGTATTGTTATCAACAACAGGAGAACCGTTATCTAAAACCAGCACTTTGTTTTGTTCCAGGAAATAAACAAAACAAGCTGCTGCAATTCTTTTATTGCCATCAACAAATGAATGATTCTTGGTAATGAAATAAAGCAGATTGGCTGCTTTTTCCTCGATGGACGGGTAAAGGTCTTTTCCATCAAAACTCTGTTTAATTTGATTAATGGAACTGTTAAAGCTATCGTCTTTTGGTTTGGCGAATACATCCGAATGCCATTCGGAATGCATATTCTTAATCAGTTTCATATAATCATCATACCCAGGCAAAATAGCTTTACGCACTGTACGACCTGTCAGATCTAACTTTTCATGATCGTAGTCGTCAAGCAATGCCAGCCCTTGGTAATAAATGGAATAAACCTCTTCATTTGCTTTGTCTTCTGCATCTTCAATAGCACGGCCTAAAATCCGTATGCCTGTTTTCAGGTATTCCACTTCCTGTTGTTTTTGGGCCAGGCGTTTTTCATTAATGGCATAGCCTTGTACAAGGTAATCTTTAAGACGTTGGGTTGCCCACTGACGAAATTGCACCCCGCGTTTGGAATTTACACGGTAGCCTACAGAAATAATTGCATCCAGGTTATAAAACCTGATTTTCCGGCGTACCTGACGCTTGCCTTCCTTCTGAACTACCGAGGATTCCTCGGTAGTTACAATTTCCTGTAATTCACCTGATTCATAAATATTCTTCAAATGCAGGCTAATGGTGTCCGTATCTTTTTCAAACAATTGGCCCATTTGTTTTTGCGATAGCCAGACCGTATCTTCTTCAAACTGGACTTGAATCTCGGTTTGATTACCGGGGGTTTTATATATTTCAATTTTATTTTTCACCCTTTTCTTTTTTGATTCTTTCAAGTAGCACACCCGCCGGCTCATAATCGGCTTCTTGTTTGCATTTTTCTATTTCTGCTTCGCTGAGCAGTTTGCCCTCAAAAGCCTTTTTCAGGATGCTTTGGCGCAGGGCTTCTGATTTTTCAAGCCCATCGATAATGTTTTGTTCTACCTTGTCGCAAACGGACAGGCGGGATTCGATTTCTTGGACGATTTGATGTTGTTCTTGTTTTGGTGGTAATGGTATCCTTATTTCCTTGAGCCTTGTTCCAGTCAGATGCTTGATTGTAGTTCCAGTAAAATAAGTCTTTAATAAATCTGTTTTCGCGAGATAATTGAAATAGTAATAAAAAAAGTAAGGATTATTATGTTTGCTAAGTCTAACGCGATGCAAAGCTTTTTGAAAATATATAGTTTGTTCGGATGCCCAGATAGCACACCTGCCAGGCTCTCCACCCTCGCAAATAACCAAGTCATTCTTTTCAATTCTGTAACGAGCTTCTTCATTCGGTTTAATTTTCATTTTTTTTAAGTTTATTATATCAAAACTTCCCCACCGAACATTTATATTCCCTAAATAAGGTTGTAATTTGCCATGATTATTTTTTTTATCAAGCATTTTTCCTAAACACAATTCTGCTTCATCGCCTAATTTTTTCCATTTCCACCATTCCGGCAATTTGTTTAAATCATGAATTTTATAGGCTACTATTTGTTCTTCGCTTGAAAGCGTTGTTGTCTTCTTTTGAGACGACTGGATATCTATATCAGCAGTGTTTTCTCTCCACTCCTTCGTCAATTCCCCCTCAAACGCCTTCTTCAATACCGCCTGACGGTATACTTTTAACTGCTCCTGCGCCTTTTTTAAATCGGCAATTCCCTGATCCAGCTTGGTGAAAAGCGTTTCGATTTTTGACACAATGGCGCGTTGGATGGGGAGAGGAGGAATAAGAACCCCTTTTTTTGAAAATACAGATATCCAATACCTCTTATGAGTATCATTTCTAACCTTATTCACTTGCATGCTATAAAATGTGAACTTCATATTTACCAAATAGCTTGTTGGTATCAGAATTTTCATAGCTGAGGATTTTACTTTAAACTCAAAATCAACATATTTAGATTCTGTCGTGAAATCATCGAATATTATTGTTGGGAGATTGTTGAAAACACTGTCAGTTCCATTTGTATATCCTTTAATAAAAGATTTACCTGCAGTCAATACCGGAGTATTGTAGGAGGTTGAGTATTTTGTATCTCTAACAATATATTGAGTTGGTTGCTCATAATTCAGCAAGTCTTCGTATTTACATTCTATCCAATCTTCTCTCATAACAATGTACCCATTTTGACTCTACTCCTTAGTTGATTTCTCATCCTCAAATTCAAAAACCTGGTCTTCCTTCACAAGCTCTGTAACATTGATTGTAGGGAGAAAAAACTTATTCAGGTCAGTGCCTTCGGTTTTGGCATGGAGAATACCGCGGGAAGTGCCCACCGCGATTACCGCCAAATGTTGTGCCAGCCCTTTAGGTATGGTAAGCTTTTCTTCGTCCTTTAATGCTTTCCAGTCGTCTTCAATAATTTGAAACCCGCAGGAAGTTTCAAGTTTTATAAAAGGACTGTTGTTGCAATTAAAGGTAAACGACATAATGACCCCAACAATGCGATGCGAAAGGTCGGCCCCAAACTTCACGTTTGTAGTCAGCCCTGTTTTTCCGCCATCGCAAAGCACTTCTTCAAACGTAGCAAACTGCTCAGTTTTAATTTGCTGCAATCCAAAAGTGATTTGATTCGGTTTCTGTTTCATAGTTTAGGCATTAGCAATGTAATCGAATTCCGGCTCTGCAGCCACCGTGGCGGGCTGCTCAACAGAAGTAGTCTGCTTGCCGGCGGTATGCGCGTTTTTATAGCATACGCTTAATTTCGCAGGTGGGTATTCAACTTCCTGCGTTTCCTGCTCCACAGGAATCTCGAGTAATTTTATGCCCAGCACGTTCCCGATACTTGTAATGGTTTTAAGGGTCAGGTTTTCCTTGCCCTTCAGTATTCTGTTGACATACTGCGGCTTTACGCCCAGCTCCTCCGCCAGTTTCTTCTGGGTCATCCCGTTGATGGGTTTCTGACGTCGTATTTCGCGCAGGATTTTCACCGATATTTTAAAGGTAAAATCCAGCCAGTCTTTGTTTTCTTTCCTCCATTCAGCACGTTCTTTCCAGCCTGATTTTTCTTTGCTGACCAGCTTTTCGAAATTCTTTAGATTATCTGATTTCATAGGTTCGTTTTTTAGCCGTTTTAATGTTTGCTAACAAGTTCCTTAAAGGTGTCAATGTCCGAAACATCATTCTCATTTAAAAAGTTGCGGCATTTTTCCAGCTTGCTTAGCTCTTTGGAAGTATCCGGCCCGTCTTCCATTCGTTTTGTTAGTTTGATTGCTCCGCCTGTGACGACATATACGTTTTTATCTATTCGGAGCGCGTAAATTCTAAGCCACCTTCTTTTTGACTTTTGCTTACTGAATTCATAAACTCTGGTTTCCTCATCATTTAAATTCTTAAACATGGCATCAAGTGGTGGTTCCTGCGTCTCAGCTATTTCTAATAGCTCAGATTCAAATGTTTCTGATTCGTTGCGTGTTTCATGGATTGCAGTTATTACGTCAGTTTTAAAATACGCCAGCTTTTCTTTGTTCAACTCAAAAAAATCTTCGAGATACATCGGATCACTCCAGAGCTCGAAAACCCTTTCAAATTCATCTTGTGTTTCATTTTCATACCTAAAAGCGTATAACCAGGGTTCAAAAATAGGCAATATTTCCATGAAATCAACTTAAAAGTTTATTTTTAACATTTATTACAGAATTATGCTTATGCAACCAGCACTTGATTTAGTTCGTCTATAACTTCCTCCATATCTTTGCCAAACAACTGGTACATTCTTCCACGACCACCATTGGCATCAAAAGGCGTATAGTCCAAATCATCAATTTCGATGTGGTACGAACTGACAATGTGGTCTTTTATCATCCTCAGCCAGTCTACCTGTTCAGTTGAGAAGCGGTTATGCTTTCCCTCGTTTTGCTTAAATATCCATTTTCTGAAATTCTCGTCAATGGTTTTGTCAAAGGCCCTGAGCTCAGTGTCAATTCCTGTCATCCGGCGTATCAATGAAACCAATGCGGTCAGTTCATCAGCGGGTTGTTTGCTTTTTACCTCTTCAATAGCTTCATAAGCATTCCACACATAATCAGGAGCAAGCTGGGGTTTCTCAAGCTTCAGCTTTTCCATTACCTCTTTTATCATTTGAAATGTAATGTTTCTCCGGTTATAAGGCTGATCATAAAAGATGCTTAGTGCCTTGATTTCGTCTTTGTTTTGCTCAAGGTAGTCACTAAAATCGCGGATGGTTTCCTGTGCTTTGTCCACCGTAAAAGAGTCCCATTCTGATTTGGTTACCGAATCAATATTAATATGGTCGATGATTTGCTCGTGCTGCTTCCTTACATTTTCAATGTAATCGTTAAGCTTGCCGTTAAAGGTGCCTGAAGCCGTTTTTATTAACTGCTGCTGCGCATCTTTCCGGGCATTTTTTATTAGCTCGGGCGTTTGCTCCTCTTTTGGAATGGAAGAGATTATTTCGTCGGCTTTGTTTTCTATTTCGTCAGGGTCATGAGCTTTAATCAGCTCTTTGGTGATTTGCTTCAGGTTCTTGCCTCCCGAATATTCTGTAAGCTTTTCTTTTTCTTTATCGGTGAGTTGTTTTTCCAGGCGAATCAGCCTGTTCGACAAAGACATAAATGTGTCTTCATCTTCAACCCCCATTGTGATGGCCCCCAGCAAATCTTTCAGTGGAACGGAAGGCTTCCGTTCGAGCGGCCTGCTGTCGGTTTTTTTCGATTTGGCGGCCCCAATAGCATCCACAATCACAAAATGCGTTTTGCTGTTGGCTGTGCGGGTCACCTGGATAAACTTATCCTTGTCAATCGTCCTTGTTCCGCGGCCTTTCATCTGCTCAAAATAGTTGTTGCTCTTCACATCACGCATAAAAAGCAAAACCTCCAGCGGTTTTACATCGGTGCCGGTTGCAATCATATCCACCGTCACGGCAATACGCGGATAATAGGAGTTCCTGAATCGGTTCAGAACAGATTTCGGATCTTCTTCTATTTTGTAAGTCACTTTTTTACAGAAGTCATTCCCTTCGTCAAACTCTTCCCTGATTATTTTGATAATATCATCCGCATGGCTGTCAGTTTTGGCAAACACCAGTGTTTTGGGTACCTCATAATCTCCGTTTTCATCAAGCCTGTTTGGGTAGATGTCTGTTTTCAAAGCCTCTTTAAACGCCCTGATAACATTCCTGATCTGGCTTGGATTCACTACTTTTTTATCCAAATCTTTCCTTGAGTATTCTGTATCCTCATCTTCCTGTTGCCAGCGTTTTTGGCGTGTAAGCTTGTCCCGCCGGTCTACATACCAACCAGCTTCGATAACTTCACCATTCTGGCTGATATTCGTTTCAATGGAATATAAATCATAGGGTACATTCACGCCATCAGTTACTGATTCCTCATAGGTATATTGGCTGACGATATTCTCATTAAAAAACCCGAAGGTGCGTTTGTCCGGCGTAGCGGTAAGTCCAATCAGGAAAGCATCGAAATAATCCAGCACCTGCTTCCACAGGTTATAGATAGAACGGTGGCATTCATCAATAATCACAAAATCAAACTGCTCCATCGGCACCTTTGATGAATACTCAACGGGTACAGGCTGTTTCTTGTTAAGCTGCGCCTCTATCCAGCTACTCTCATTTGGGTTTTGCTTTTCTGCGCTCTCATCAAGCTCTTCACCTTTTAAGATGAAGTAAAGCCTTTGAATAGTTGAAATACATATCTGGCTGTCCTTTGCTATGTAGTTCGAATTGAGGCGCTGAACATTATATAACTCCGTAAACTTGCGGTTATCATCAGAAGGCTGAAAGTTCATAAACTCCTGCTCAGCTTGCTCGCCAAGGTTTTTAGTATCCACCAGGAACAGGATTCTTCTGGCGTCAACATGTTTTAACAGCCTGTAGATAAAAGTGGCCGCCGTAAATGTTTTCCCGGCACCCGTAGCCATCTGAATCAATGCCTTGGGCCTGTTCTTTTTAAAGGATTGTTCAAGATTTTCAATGGCCACAATCTGAGCCGGCCTTAATCCACTCGGATCAAGCTGAGGTAAATAAAAGAATCTTTGTCTGAGGCTTTCTCCCTTCTTTATCCATTCTCTAAAAGTTTCAGGACGATGGAAGCTGAAAGTATTCCTCCCTCTGGGTTTGGGGTCTCTGAAATCAGTAAACCGGGTAATCAATCCTGTGCTCTCATAAACAAAGGGCAGTGGATCATTATCCAAATACTTCAGCTTAGCTTTGGCATATTCAGACGACTGCTCCTCAACAACGGTAAGACGGTGACCTTCATCCTCCCGCTTTGCTTCAATAATACCAACGGGTTTTCTGTCCACAAACAACACATAGTCTGCCGGCCCCACATCTGTCTGGTATTCCCTGATAGCTACACCTGCTTTGGCTGACAGATTAATCTCATTTTTAGATTGTACTATCCATCCGGAATCACCCAGCATTTCATCAATGCGATCTCTGGCAATTTGTTCAGGATTTTGGTTGGTGTTATCGGGCATAAAAATTCAAATTCTATACAGTTTTTCAATCCTGAAAGATACAAATTCTCTTTCTGTTTTCTTGCACAGGCAGGCAAAATTCCGACTCTTTTGCAAGATCAAGTGCCCGCTGCATATGCCGGAGTAAGCTGACCCCCCAATCCAACCGCTAAGAAGCGACATTTTTTTCTGTCATTCCGGCGGATGCTGACCCCTTAATCAGGAAAATGCATGTAAAATTCCGGAGCATATTAACCCCTGGCTAAAAGATTATCCGGGGTACGGATGTTTTCCCTGACGATTGAAGCTGATGAACCTGAAATCCGGACTTTACCAGATCCTGGCGTTACCACAGACTCTATCCTGCCCAATGAAAAAGAATCTCCATCTCCTACGGGGTTTACTTACAAATTGTCGATTTTTGTCCTATTTTTATCGCACGGGCAGAAATCAATACTTTCATTACTAAATATGGAGCTCACAGAACTGATTGAAATGCATCCCGGAGTGGATAACGCCAAACAGCTGGCCAACATGGCCTGGGAAAGCCCTTCGTGCCGTGATGGGTTGTGGGCCCACCATAAATGAAGTGTGGAAATGTGTCCGTGCCTGATTGACTTATCTCTAACACTCTCAGCCGATATTTCTTTTACCGGCATGGCAACTTCAATCAATTTTTTGGGTTCGGTCATATACTTTGGTTTATACCTTTAATAACTAATTTAAACCCAAATTGAGCGATTCTCGCTCACGATTAAGAAATTGTAAGCATTTCACCTTCCTGCAATTCTGCGGGACAGGCTACCCATTCGGTGAAATACAACAATTTCTAAATCGGGGTTAATCCTAAGTAAAGCGCTTTTTCACTTTGTTCAAACCGCTCAACTTAGGTTAAACAAATTTTGAATTGTTACAATATCTTCAAAATAGGCCTTGTTGTAATAATACCGGCTAATTTTCCCAATTTGCTGTTCTGTTTCTCTTTTCAGAATTTGAAGGATATAATTTTTAAGCTCACTGAATTCCTTCAACAAACTGCCAATGTCGTAGCCTGCCAGCCACGCCCCGGCTTCCAACTGAAAATGTTCCTCGCTGAACTCATCCATAATAGCCGGAAGAATTTCGTAAAATGGGGTATGTAATCATGACCCGTGATTTTGATTGACAATTTCTTTATAGGAAACAGGGGTTTTATTTACTGCCTGCTCAACTAACCTCAAAAATAAAAGCCCTCTACTTCTTGATGTTCTTC
>Ga0306868_1000201_pt1 | contig 45287 bp, 45 predicted proteins | sample AntRauTorckE6832_FD_190411 | JGI IMG/M metagenome (GOLD analysis project Ga0306868, IMG submission 190411) | Saline lake microbial communities from Rauer Islands, Antarctica - Metagenome Torckler E6 #832 (v2) (version 2) | ecosystem: Environmental > Aquatic > Non-marine Saline and Alkaline >... | reverse complement strand
CAGCGCGCAAACGGCAATCAGCAGGGGGATGGACGTATTCGCAAAACCGGTACTGTTGGGCCAGAAATATTGATTCGCAAAACCGCCCATGGCAAACAGAAACAGACCCAGCGATGCTATGTAGAAAGCGTTATGGAAGTAGTAAACCGTTCCGGACGTGAAATAGAGCAGCAGGTTGAAAATGGCAAAAATCGCCAGCGCGCCATAAAACAGGCCTTGCGCAAGGGTCAGATTGTTACTGTCCGCGATAATAACATCGGGTGTAGCGAGGGAAAGTGGCAAATTCAAGGCGCCGTCGCTCTGGATTCTGAGTGTCAGCGTGGTTTTTTCTCCCGCACCGAGCGTGACGGGGAAGAGGTAATATCGGTAATCTATAGCCCTTGACCGGAAGGGATGCTGATCCCCGGTCTCAATGTGATCATTGGCACGGTCGCCAGACATCCAGAAACTGACCTGATCAAGCAACGGGTAATTCAGTTTCAAGTACCACAGGTGCTGCATGTCCGAGAGATTCGAGACATTGATTTGTACCCAGTAAACGGAGCTGGTTTGGCTGAATATCAGGTCATGGCCGCCGGCGGATTTCCACTCGAGATTGCCGGGGAGCTTCGAAGGCTCCGCGACGACAGAGTGTGCGGGATGGCCGGGGGGTGCCACTGCAAAGCAGACGTACTCCATGAGCGCGTCACGCTGGGTAGCGTCACTGGCATTCAGGGTGGGGCAATGGCCCGTATTTTCGGTGCTGGCGACGGCAGGGAAGCCTGACATCACCAGGACTGCAATAGTAAGCAGGCAGCGCAGATACAGCATTATCGTTATCTCTGCCAGGATTAAGCGACACAGTCTAGCCAATTAAAGGAGCTTCGTTTGTTAAACAGTTTCAAATTTGCCCATTGCCCCAGCAGCCATTGGCGGAGTCCGGCCTGATGGAGCAGCTGGTGGTTTTTTGTCGCCCCGGTTTCGAACCAGACGCTGGCCGGGAATTAATCGCCGCCGCAGCGTCGGTCGGTGTATTCGGCTACTTTGAGCCGGGCTCGCAGCCGGGCTTTTTGGCTCTTAACCTGCCGGGGCCCGCGACCTCTGTTGATCTTATCAATAGGCTCCCCATCGACGGGCTGGTTTTTGTCCGGGACTGGTTTGTCGTTATAGCAGATATTTCGCTGCCGCGGATGGATCGCGTCGGTGCGGTGGTGGACGCGTTGCGCGACTCCGACATCGATAGGCCGTCCTGTAGCCGGGTAGACATCCGGCTGCCGGAGACTAACGAGGATCATGACCTGGGTAATTTTGCCCGAAAATGGGTATCGCCCCTTGCAAAAGCCCTCAGGGGTGCCGGGCAGCTTGAGGAGGACCCGAAAGCCGATACGCCTGGAAGACTCGACCTGCTGCTGCTGTCATTCGAGCGTGTGGTTATCGGGGTCAGCTTTGCAAAAAACCGTGCGAGGCACGCAAGCGGTATTGTCAGGTTGCGGTTATCCTCCGCAGCGCCCAGTCGGTCTGCCCTGAAGCTTGAGGAGGCCTGGAAGGTGTTTCTTCCCACCGGGCAGGCGCTCGACTATCTGGGCGGCGGCAAGCAGGCGGTTGACCTTGGCGCTGCGCCAGGCGGCTGGACCTGGCAGCTGGTGAAGCAGGGTATGCTGGTCACTGCAGTCGACAATGGCCCGATGAATCCGGAGTTAATGGCCTCAGGGCAGGTGACCCATGTGCAGGCCGACGGTTACCAGTGGAAGCCGAAACGGGGCGTAGACTGGATGGTGTGCGATATTGTCGACCACCCCCGCCGGACCACGGCGATGGTTGTCCAGTGGCTGACTGCAAAGTTGTGTCGTTATGTGATTTTCAATCTGAAGCTGCCGATGAAGAAGCGCTATGATGAATGGCTCATCTGCCGGGAGATTCTGGAAACAGGTCTGGGTCAGAGTAATATGACGTTTCGGGTGAAAGCGCGCCATCTTTACCATGACCGCGAGGAGATCACCTGTTTCATTGAGCGGCTCGACTGAGCGCCTGGTCAATCGCCATGCTTCAGAACTGTGATGACTTCTTCACGGTCCATCATGGGTATCAGCTCGGCCATCAGGGACTTGCGCTCTTCAGACCCCTGCCAGCGCAGCCAGTGTGCTTTCGAGCGCCAGTTAGCCAGGGTAAACCGGTGATTAGAGTCACTGGAATCAACCAGGGTTTCGCCGGATACAAACCCCGGTGCGCTGACGGCACTCTGAAGAATCTTACGGGATCTTTCCTCGTAAGCAGTTTCCAGAGATTCGGCGATGTGGCGTTCAATCAATACCCGGATCATTGTTCACCTCAATTTATTTAGACAACTATAAACAATAATTTAGCACGTATTTCCTAAAAATCAGCCGAAATGTTGGAGGCCATAGTGGGCGAGAGGGCAGGCGAGTGGAAATGGGATGACGAACTGGACACCAGAGGGCTGTTCTGTCCTGAACCGGTGATGTTGCTGCACAACCGGATTGCAGACATTCAAGAAGGGCAGATTCTGAAAGTCATGGCTACCGACCCTTCAACCACGCGGGACATTCCGCGCTTCTGCCAGTTTCTGAACCACGAACTGCTGGAGACTGTTGAAGTTGAGAATGCCCATGAGGGTGCTGATGAGAGTGCTGATAAGAGTACCGGTGAGAGTGTCAATCAGAGTGTCAATAAGAGTGCCGGGCAGGGCGGGGAATTCATATTTTTCATACGCCGGGGGGTGTAAACCGGCCAAGATGGCTCAGGAACTGGTCCCGATCCATTTCACCCAGTACCCGCGCACTGCCAAGCTCTTCGCCATCAGTGTCATAAAAAAGGATAGCCGGTGGGCCAAAGAGCCCCAGTTCTTCCAGCATCGCCTGCTGTTCCGGCGTGTTATCGGTCATGTCCAGCTGTAAAAGCATGAAGGGTTCCAGCGCCTCGGTCACCTGAGCGTCATTGAACACATTGCGCTCCATGACTTTGCAGGAAATGCACCAGTCGGCGTAGAAATCCAGAACGACGGGCGTGTTGCTGCGACTGGCAGAGCGAAGCTGCTCCCGGATGTTGAGCGGTGACTCGACCCGCAGAAATTCTGCGTGAGCGGAAGGGATCTGTGTTGCCCCGGCGCGGAAGGATTGCGCCGCCATTAACGGATCCAGTGGTCTCAGGGGGTCACTGGCTCCGGTAACGGCGCCAGTGAGAAGAGCCAGACCATAAGCGAACATGATCAGGCCAAACCCCTTGCGGGTACGCTCCCATCCGGCTTTTGCAGCGTCAAACGCCCCCAGCTGAACACCGGTGATGGCCACCAGAAGACCCCACAGAGTCAGCGCCAGCCAGGCCGGTACCAGACGCTCTACCAGCCAGATAGCCACAGCCAGCAGCATCACACCATAAAATGCCTTGACCACATTCATCCACGGCCCCGCTGAGGGCAGCAACTTGCGGCCACCCACCGCTACCAGAATCAGCGGAATGCCCATGCCGAGTCCCAGCGCAAAAAGCGCAACGCCGCCCACCACTGCATCCTGGGTTGTGCTGATGTAAAGCAGGCTGCCCGCCAGCGGCGCCGACACGCAGGGTGAGACAATCAGCGCAGACAGTGCACCAATGCCAAAAATGCTGAACATCCGTGTGCCGGTGAGCTTCTGACTGGCATCGTCCAGCGGTTCGCGAATAAACCGGGGCAACTGAATCTCGAAAAGGTTGAACATCGACAGTGCGAATATCACGAACAGCCCGGCAAAGACGCTCAGAACCCAGGGGGACTGCAGGTGGGCCTGCAGGTTGAAGCTGGCGCCCAGAAGCCCGGTTACCACGCCTGCCGCGGCATAGGTCAGTGCCATACCGAGTACGTAACTGGTGGCTAGAAGCAGGGCATGGCCGGTTGTACTGGTGTTTTTGCCAGAAACCAGCGACGAAATAATCGGCACCATGGGCAAAACGCAGGGCGTGAAGGTTAAGCCAAGCCCAAGCAGTAAGAATAGGCCGGCTATCACAAGTGTGGATTGCTTCGCGAGAAATCCCGCCAGCCCTGTCGCGGTGGAGGTGTCCTGGGGCGGAGAGCCTTGGGCGGAATCAGGCTGGGCAAAGGTATTGCCGCCGGAAGCTGTCCCCTGCGAGCCGGCGTAGTAAAACACATCCCGGGTTTGTGGCGGATAGCACAGGCCTGCCTTTGCACAACCCTGATAGGTGACTTCCAGTTCTGCCTCGCGGGTGCCAGGGGGCAGGGTAACGGGCACTTTCGCCTGAACCGGATCATAAAATACGGTGACCTGGCCGAAATATTCGTCTTCGGTGTCGGTGCCCCGGTAGGAAAATTCCGGTTCGCCGACGGCAACCCCCTCAGTCTGGCTGGTCACATTGATCCGGCCCATGTAGAGGTAATGCTCCGGCGTGATGTCCCAGCTCAGAACCACGCCATCGGCTTCATTGATATAAGAGAAAGGCAGGGCTTCGTCTACCGGCAGGAAATCCGTGCCTCCGCCGAATATCGAGCCGGTTCCCTGGCCGTAACCAGGCACAGAAAAGCTCAGAAGGGTGGCCAGCAAAAGAAGGCAGCGCAGAGCAGCCTTTGCGGGAAAAACGTTCAGCGCTGAAATATTGCCTTTCTTCATCAATAAGGTACCGATTCCGGAACTCTGTGAATCCCGTATCAACAACCGACACCTTGCGCCAGCGGTCGTTACGGACTGCCTGTGGACACGCCTTATCCTCTGAAGTTCCCTCTGGCATTAGCCGCGCGAAAGTCGCACAATGGCCGTCCCATGAAGCACGACCCGAATGATCTTATCATGCTGTTCAATGACCTGTTCCGTGATCCCTATCGGACAGTTCTGGTCAAAGGCGGCGAAGAACCCGAATATGTGCCTGCAGACAATGCCAATGGCTTCTCTCAGATTATCTTCGCTCATGGCTATTATGCCAGTGCTTTGCACGAAATCAGCCACTGGTGTATCGCTGGTGTGGAACGGCGCACACTCCGGGATTATGGCTATTGGTACTGTCCCGACGGGAGAACCCGTTCACAGCAACAGGCCTTTGAAACCCTGGAAGTCAAACCGCAGGCCCTGGAATGGTTATTTTCTGCGGCGGTCGGCTCATGGTTTCATGTCAGCGTGGATAATCTCTTGGGTGACGGGGCGGTTGATGAGGCCGCGTTTCGCAACAATGTCCTGAACCAGGCGGAACGTTATCTGACTCATGGCATGCCAAAGCGCGCTGGAGAATTCTTTCGCGCTCTCAGGACACTTTATGGAACACCCGAAGATTTCCGGATCGTCTGGCAGAGAGAGCTCGGGCGCGCGGAGACAGAGTGGTCCGAGACAGACACAGAGGTAAGTTAAGCTCCTATGACATCCGACGCACCAGAAGCCGGCAAAACGCTGTTCAAAGACTTGAACCTGGACCAGCGCGTACTTGATGCCATCACCGACATCGGGTTCAAGCACTGCACACCCATCCAGGCAGAGACCCTGCCTTTCACGCTTGCGTGCCAGGATCTGATCGGCCAGGCGCAGACGGGCACCGGCAAAACCGCCGCATTCCTGATCACTGCGATACAGAGCATGCTGGAAACGCCGATTCCGGAACAGGATCGCTGCGCCTCTGAGCCTCGCGTGCTCGCTCTCGCACCGACCCGGGAACTGGCCATGCAGATCGCCAAGGATGCGGAAGAGCTTTGCGGCTACACCGGACACAATGTGGTGACGGTGGTCGGTGGCATGAACTATGACAAACAGCGTGACCAGTTGCAGAATGAAATTGTCGATATTCTGGTGGCGACTCCGGGCCGCCTGATCGACTTTCTCGGTTCCCAGGATGTGTTTCTGGACCAGATCGACATACTCATTCTGGATGAAGCCGACCGAATGCTGGACATGGGTTTCATTCCCGACGTGAAGCGGATTATCCGCAAATGTACGCCCAAGGAAGACCGGCAGACACTGCTGTTCAGCGCAACCTTCAACCAGGACGTGCTGAATCTGGCCTCCATGTGGACCTGCAACGCCGAATTTGTGGAGATCGAGCCGGAGCAGAAAACCGCCGAGCGGGTCGAGCAAACCGTTTACCTGGTGGGTGAGGATGAAAAGCTGCCGGTACTGGTGAATTACCTCAAAAAGCCGGAAGTGGAAAAAGCCCTGGTCTTTGCCAACCGCCGCGACCAATGTCGTGATCTGGATGAGGATCTTCGTAATCAGGGTGTAAAGGTTGCACTGATGTCGGGTGAAATTGCCCAAAACAAACGATTGAAGACGCTGGAACAGTTCAAGGAAGGCAGTATTCAGGTATTGGTGGCAACCGATGTGGCCGGGCGCGGCATCCATGTGAACGGCGTCACCCACGTATTCAACTATAATCTTCCGGACAATGCCGAGGATTACGTGCACAGGATCGGCCGCACAGGGCGAGCTGGCGAGACTGGGGTATCCATCAGTTTTGCCAGTGAAGACGATGCGTTCTCCCTGCCGTCCATTGAATCCTATATCAGCCAGAAGCTGACCACGGCTGTGCCGGATCAATCACTGATGGCAGAGATGGATAAACCGCCGATCACCCGGAAAAGGGGTGGGCGACGCCCGCAGGGCAGCCGTAGTCAGGGCGGACGGTCTGGCGCTCAGCGCCAGCGCAGACAATAACAGGGCGGAATACAGCACCATGCTTATCGTAGCGGACGAGAACATTCCTTTACTGGACTCTTTTTTTGACGACATTGGCGATATCCGCCAGTTGGCTGGTCGGTCTATGTCGGCCGCTGATGTAAAAGACGCAGACATCCTACTGGTGCGTTCTGTGACTCGCGTGGATCAGGAACTGCTTGCCGACAGCCGCGTTCGCTTTGTGGGAACCTGTACCATTGGCACAGACCACATCGATCAGGACTGGCTGGAATCGGCCGGTATTGGCTTCTCGGCGGCACCGGGTTGCAACGCCAACAGCGTGGCCGAGTATGTGCTGGCCATCATTTCTCTGCGGGCGGAAAAACTCTGCCTTGATGACTGGACACGGCTCAGTGTTGGCATTGTCGGGGCGGGAAACGTGGGTGGAGAACTGGCCCACAAACTGGAGCGCCTGGGGTTTGATGTGGTGGTTTGCGACCCTCCCAGGGCTGAGGCTTCCGAAGAGGACAATGAGGATTTCGCCGAACTGGATGAAGCGTTGAAGTGCGATGTGGTCACTCTTCATACGCCACTGGTTCAGGGCGGAGACCATCCGACCTACCATCTGCTCGATGCACCCCGCCTGGCTGGCCTGAATGGGGATCAGCTACTGATCAATACCAGCCGGGGAGAGGTGATTGATACGTCCGCGCTGGTTGAGCGATTGGCAGGGCCCAATGCGCCCACAGTTGCGCTGGATGTCTGGGAGAACGAGCCGAAAATAAATCCTGAACTGGCAGAGTTGGCCTGGATCGTGACCCCTCATATCGCCGGCTACAGCCTTGAGGGAAAAGTGCAGGGTACCGAAATGATTTATCAGGCCCTGAGCCATTTCATGGGTCTGCCGGTGAGAAAAAAAGCGGGGCAGTATCTGCCGGAACCGGCACTGAGCAAACTTTCATTTACCAGCGCTGCGGGTGCAATGGGCGCCGCCAACGTTGCTATTCGGGCCTGCTGCGACCCCAGGCGGGATGATGCGAGGCTCAGGCAAAGTCTGAACTTACCTGCGGATGAGCGGGGCCAGGCGTTTGACCGCCTGCGGCGCCAATATCCGGTCCGGCGGGAATTCTCCAGCCTGAAAATACAGCTCAAGGGTACCAGCAAATCGGCCCAGGACACTTTTCGGGGCCTGGGATTCAAGATCAAGATCTGATTTGAGCTGGTCCGCCCTTATCAGAGCTGGGCTCTGGTCAGGGCCTCAATCCTGTCCTCCAGGGGAGGGTGGGTCATGAACAGCGCACTGAGACCACCCCTTGCCCCCTGATTGATTCCAAACGCCTGCAATGTGTCTGGCATCTGGTCCGGCACGTCGCTTTCCTGTTTCAAACGTTGAAGTGCGCCGATCATGGCGCCGCGCCCCGCCAGCTGTGCTCCGGCGATGTCGGCCCGGAATTCCCGGCGCCGCGAAAACCAGAACACGATGGTGCTGGCCAGAATGCCCAGAACAATTTCCGCCGCAATGCTGACCACAAAAAAGCCGATGCCGTGGCCGCTTTCATTGCGAAAAACGACCCGGTCCACCACCGAACCGATGACCCGCGCTGCAAAGATGACAAAGGTGTTCACCACGCCCTGAATCAGCGCCAGCGTCACCATGTCACCGTTCGCGACGTGGCCGATTTCATGGCCGAGTACGGCACGGATCTCTTCCTTGCTGAAGCGTGACAGCAGACCTTCACTGACGGCAACCAGGGCATTGTTTTTATTCCAGCCCGTGGCGAACGCGTTGGACTGGCTGGCCGGGAAAATGGCCACTTCCGGCATTCCGATACCAGCGTTTTTGGCCAGCTCGGCCACGGTGTCGACCAGCCATCGCTCCGCAGGAGTTCTGGGAGACTCGATCACCCGAGCCTTGGTGCTCCACTTGGCCATCTTTTTGGAGATCAGCAGCGAAATGATGGAGCCTGCAAAACCAAACACGGCGGCGAATGCCAGAAGCGAGCCGAACTGGATACCGTTCTGGGCCAGATAAGAGTCAACGCCCAACAGTCGGAGTGTGACACTTGCGATCAGAATGACGGCAAGGTTGGTTCCAAAAAACAATAAAAGTCTCATGGTGTGTCCTGATTTTCCGGCTGCAAACGCCGTTTTAAGATGATTTCTCAAAGATTTATACGGTCTGGCGGGGCAGGATCAAGTGGTTTACGCCAATTTAATGATCCCGGAAAAAAATCGCCTGCATAACGCTGCTGATTCTGGCGGAACTTCTGCTTTTCAGGGCGTCCCGAATCAAGTGGATATGGGAAGAGAGATCGTCACGAACAGCGGCGGGCAGAGCGGGGTCTGGCTCAGCGTAGAGGGGGTCCATGGCAGAATCAGCTGGCGCGCTCAGGCGCACAAAGGTCTTTTGTGAAAGCACAGTCTGATCCAGCGCTTCCTGGCGTATGGTGTCTACGTAGCGGAGAAATCCCTCTTCCGCCAACCACAAAAGCGCACCGAAGCACGCCATATGCCGCTTGCTGTGCAGGCCGAAGTCATCAGCGTCGTCTGGCCCTGAAATATCCTCCACAAACAGGTTCACCCGCCGCGGGAATGCACCATACAGCTGCACCAGTGCAATGGCGGTGTCTTTGTAAAACTCTTCGATGTGAATATCTGCCACAACGTCTCCCGCTAAACCCGGTATGAGGCCAGAAAGTGTGCCAGACGTTTCATGGCGTCTTCCAGGGTGTCTACTCTGGGAAGGAAGACCACCCGTAAATGCTGTTTGTCGTCGATGTTGAACGCCGATCCCTGGACCAGAAGGATGCGTTCCTGAATGAGCAGGTCCAGCACAAGCTTCTCATCGTTCTCGATCGGGAAGCGCTTGGGATCGAGACGGGGAAACATGTAGAGCGCGCCTTTGGGCTTTACACAGCTCACGCCGGGAATATCATTCAGCAGATTAAACGCCGTTTCACGCTGCTCATAGAGCCGTCCACCCGGCGCCACCAGATCGTCAATGGACTGATAGCCGCCCAGAGCAGTCTGGATCGCTAACTGCGCAGGCACATTGGCGCACAGGCGCATGTTGGAGAGCATTTCAATGCCTTCGATCAGGTCCTGTGCGCGGTGCTTGGCGCCACTGATAATCATCCAGCCCGACCGATACCCGGCCGCCCGATAATTTTTCGACAGCCCGTTGAATGTAAAAAACACAACATCGTCTGCCAGCGAAGCCGTCGGGATGTGCTGGGCGCCGTCGTAGAGAATCTTGTCGTAAATCTCGTCCGACAGAATGATCAGGTTGTGCTGACGCGCCAGTTCAATGACCTGCTCCAGAAGCTCTCTGGAGTAAACGGCGCCTGTCGGGTTATTCGGGTTGATCAGCACAATCGCCCGGGTGCGACGGGTAATTTTCTTTTTGATGTCGTCAATATCCGGGAACCAGTCCTGCTGCTCGTCGCAGCGGTAGTGAACCGGCTTGCCGCTTGAGAGCGTGACCGCGGCTGTCCACAAAGGATAGTCCGGTGCCGGTATCAGTACTTCATCGCCGGTGTTCAGCATCGCCTGCATAGACATCACGATCATTTCGCTGACGCCGTTGCCCAGGAAAATATCGTCAATGTCGACCTTATCAATACCGATCTGCTGACAGTAGTGCATGACGGCCTTGCGCGCCGAAAACAGCCCCTTGGACTCCACATAGCCCTGTGCCAACGGCATGTTGTAGATGACGTCCTGCTGGATTTCCTCGGGAACATCCAGATCAAACGCTGCCGGGTTACCAATATTGAGCTTCAGAACCCGGTGGCCTTCTTCCTCAAGGCGACGGGCCTCGCGCAGAACCACACCACGTATCTCGTAACACACGTTATCCAGCTTGGCGGATTTCTGATAGTTCTGCATAAGCCCGGGTATTCCTTGAAGCGGTGTAAGTCGTTGATCTCGCAATTTCTCATTGAGCCTGTATTCTAGCGGAGCAAAGGCACTTCACAACAGGTCAATTATGATGAATTGTGGCGTAGATGCCCGGATTTAATGCTTTTAACGGACAAAAGGGAAAGACATGACTGAACAGACTGTATATGACTTCACGGCAACCACCATTAGAGGTGAGGAGCAATCACTGGAGGCTTTTCAGGGCAAAGTGCTGCTGATCGTCAACACGGCCAGTAAATGCGGTTTTACACCCCAGTTTGAAGGGCTGCAGGCGCTTCATGCGGATCTGAAGGACAAGGGCCTGGAAGTGCTGGGTTTTCCCTGCAACCAGTTCAAGAATCAGGATCCGGCGGACGACCAGGCGATCAGCGAGTTCTGTAGCCTGAACTATGGGGTAGACTTCCCCATGTTCTCGAAAATCGACGTAAACGGCCCCAGTGCACACCCGTTGTTTCAGTATCTGAAGCGAGAAGCCAAAGGTTTGCTTGGGTCGGAGGGGGTCAAATGGAATTTCACCAAGTTTCTGGTGAACCAGAAAGGTGAAGTTGTCGACCGCTACCCGCCGACCACCAAGCCGGAAGCGATTCGGGCCGATATAGTAAAACTGCTGGGCTAGACGAAGCAGGCGTCAGCGAACCGCCGGAGTCCAGCGCTCGATGATCGTCTTCAGGTCTGCGCGGTTGTAGGGTTTGGTGATGTAATCGTCCATTCCGGATGCCAGGCAATCGTCCCTGTCGCCCTGCATGACGTTCGCAGTGACGGCAATGATGGGAAGCTTCTTCCAGTCCGGGTTTCGTCGGATAATCTGGGTGGTTTCGTAACCATCCAGCACCGGCATCTGGCAGTCCATCAGCACCATGTCAAAGTTGTCATCAGTCGCCAGTATGTCCAGGGCCCGCTGTCCCTGGTCCGCGACAACAACCTCATGTCCCAGCTTCTTGAGCATACTGCTGGCAACCAGTTGGTTGACATGATTGTCTTCGACCAGCAGGAAACGCATTGTGCGGGCAGGGTGAGAAGCGCCTGGCGCCGGTGAGGTTTCATGGGTTTCGGAGCTTTCCCCAGCGCCTTTATCCGGAAATCCCATGGCTGAGCAAAGTGCATAGAGCAACGGGTCCCGTCGCAGTGGCATGGACAGGTGAGGGTAACCGTTCGTTCTGGTGTTTTTGCCAAACCGGTCAATCAGCAGCACCCCTGCGCCACGCCAGCCATCAGGGTGGATCCCGAGCCCATCGTCGGCACTGTTGATGGAAGTAACAAGAACGCCGAGACCGTCCGCTGCTGCCGCTCTGACCGGTATGTTCCAGGCTTCAAGCTGGGAGCGGATCGGGCCGATATGCGGGTGGCTGTCAGACAGCGCAAGGTCGACACCCGCCTGTTTCAACGCGTCTGGTATCTTTGATTCAAGTACGTCTTGCAGGCCCTGATCTTCAACTGGAAGCGGCAGGTTAACGGTGAAATGTGTACCCCGGTGTTGCTCCGAGTCCACCAGTATCTGGCCGTGCATTCGCTCAACTAACTGGCGGCAGAGTGTCAGGCCAAGCCCGGTTCCGCCATACAATCGTGTGGTGCCGGCATCCGCCTGGGAGAACGGCGAAAAGATTCTGTGCAGGCCTTCTTTTGACATTCCGATCCCGGTGTCAACGATGTCGAATCGCACATTGCCTTTGACGTGGGTGACGGCAAGCTGGACACAGCCTTGACCGGTAAACTTGATGGCATTGCTCAGCAGGTTGTTCAGAACCTGGCGGGTGCGTGTCGGGTCACCCAGGAAGGTTTCCGGCAGGTGGCTGTCGATATCGGCTACTACATCAATCTGCTTACTTCGGGCTTGCTGGGCGTGGAGGGTAGTGCATTCCTCAACCAGGTTGCGAACGCTGAACGGAATGGTCTCCAGGCTGAGTTTACCGGCTTCAACCTTGGAAATATCAAGAATGTCATTGAGTAACCCCAGAAGACTCTGGCCCGCGTTCAGCGCAATGTCCAAACGATTTTGCTGGTCCGGGTGAGTTTCGTTCTCAAGAGACAGGCTGAGCATTCCAAGCACGCCGTTCAGGGGCGTCCGGATTTCGTGGCTCATACTGGCAAGAAAGTTTGCCCGGGCCCGGGCCCGCCGGACGGCATCCTCTTTTGCTTTCACCAGTGCCTTGTTTCCCCGCTGCAGCGCCTCGTTTTTCTCGGAAATTTCGTGGGTGCGGTCCTCAACGTCTCGCTCCAGCTTGCCCGAGTAGTTTTTCATGGCAGCCTCAGCATCACGAAGCTGCGCCAGGGTGTCGTCAATGGTTTCCAGATGCCGGTTGATGACGCCGACCATCAAACCGATTTCATCCTCTTGATGGTTCGGTGGAACCGGCAACCGGGCTTTTTCCGGTGAGTCGGCTCTGACGCGGCTCAACGCATTGATGACGCTCAGCATCGGGCGGGTGAGCGTAAAATAGAAAATGCCCAGCAGCGCGAGCGTCAGCACAAGGCTCTTGAGCAGGCCGCTAAGGAGTGTGTAGCCCGCTCGTTGCAGGAACAGCAGGCCGTAATGATAGGTATCGATGGTGATGATCAGATGGCCCAGGGACAGGTCACTGAGCTGCGGAACCCTCAGCTCTTCCCGGAAAATTCGGCTGGAGCCGAACAGCCTGTCGCTTATCCACCGGTAACCGGATTCATGACTGCTCTGGCTCGCGGCGGCCATGGTCTGGCCATTGCTGTCTATGATGCGGGCGTCCATGGCTGCCGGGTGTCGAAGCAGGCCGTCCAGTAATTCTTCTGCCAGCCGGATATCGATGTTGTAAGCAATCTGGGAAGCGGGGCTATGGCTGATATCGATCAGCGCGGTGATTTCCTGCTCCATGGATTCGCGGGCGCTGAAGTAATCCAGCGTCACCTGTATCACATTCAGTATCAGGCCCAGCAACATCGCAATTAATACGGTGTCCCGGGTAAGGCGAAAGGAAAGCCGTTTTTTGAATAGAGTTGTCACAGCGCTCTTCAGATCCTGCTTGGCGGAAAGTGTTCGCGGCCCGGCCAGGCCGTTTTTTCAGTCATCATAATCCGCTTTCTTGCGCCCCCCGTCATCGTGCAGGAAGGTATCCCATTCGCGGTCCAGTTTGGATGTCCCTTCCTCTGGCTGCTGTGTGCCGTCTTTTTCCATGGCTTCCAGTTCCTTGATGCGGGTTCGGAAACTTTTTACGGCCTTGAGAGCCATCGAGTTGTCTTTCGATTTGCCCATTTCGGTGCTGGCGAGATGGTAAGCGTGAATAGCTTTTCGGATCTGATTCTGCCGCACATGATCCCGTGCCTGAAAAACATGCAGGTCCGCATGGGTTTTGTGAACCAGAAACAGCACAAACTTCAGGGTTTTCTTGGCGGTCGGGCCATCAATCTGGCCAGCCTTGTGCTGGCTCTCGATCATTCTGAAGAGGTTCTGCAGCAACTCCTGGACATAATTGGACTTGTCGGGCGAATCGATTTTTACCGGTGGTCGCTGGTCATCATTGTTTTCGACTTTCTGGCGAATCTCGGCAACAGATGCCTGCCAGGCCGCAACAGAAGACCCGGATTTGAGGGCGACCAGCCCTCTGCAGGACTCTTCCATGTTGCGGATCAGCAACAGCTTCAGGTCGTCTGTCAGGTACTGCCCGGGCAGCTCGGACAGCAGACGGCTGGCTCGTTTGTAGCGATCCTCCAGGGCGGTAATCTTTCGTGCCCGCTCGATGCGGGCGCGTTCACGCATCTGGCTGGACACGACGATAATAATTGATACGGTCACGATTGCCGCAAGAAGCAGCATGATCATTGTGGTATCCATGACAGCTCAGGCACTCCTCAGGCACTTCGGCAGATAGGCGAGTGGCCGGATTCTTAAGTCAAAACGCCCGAATGAGGCAAAAAGCCCGAGAATCCAGCTATTAAACGAAAGGTTAGCAGAAAATACCCAAAGATACTGAGAAGGACCCGAAAACACCGGAGCTTCATATCATTCCCATGAATTGTTAGGCTTTGAATAATTAATCTGGTGAATAAAATCAACACTCCAACTGGTGGCATAAAATGGATATTTCCCGCGTAGACCTTAACCTGCTGGTATATCTTGATGTGCTGCTGCGGGAACGGAATGTCACCAAAGCCGCCAACCATCTGGGTATCACCCAACCGGCGATGAGCAACGGCTTGCGGCGGCTGCGGGATCTGTTTGGCGATCCATTGCTGGTAAGGACCAGCGAGGGCATGACGGCGACTGAACGCGCCACCGAATTGCAGCCGCTGGTTCGCAGCATTCTGTCTGACATCGAACAGGCGGTTCACGAGAAAACTGTTTTTGCCGCCATGGAGAGCCAGCGGGTTTTCCGCATCATGGCCAGTGATTACGCTGAATCCTGCCTGATGCCGCGAGTATTACGGAGGATTCGTCAGGAAGCGCCCCACGTCACGCTGGATGTACTGACCCCCAGTGATGTGAGCTTTCTGGATCTGGAGCAGGGCCGCCTGGATATGGCCATCAACCGGTTCGACAAGATTCCCCAGTCGTTCCATCAGAAAACCCTTTGGACCGAATATTTCGCTTGCCTGATGAATGCCCGTAATCCGGTGCTCAGAGAGCCGTTTACGCTGGACACTTATCTGGATGCCAGCCACATCTGGGTCAGTAAGACCGGCTTTGGTGTTGGTGTGGGGGTCAACCCCAAGGACGTGCAACGGCTGGGTTGGGTGGACGAGGCTCTGTCGTTGATGGGGCGCAAGCGGCAGATCTCCGTGTTCACCCGTCATTATCAGGTTGCCATGCTGTTGGCCGAACAGCACGATCTGATCGCGACCCTGCCCTCCAGGGCCGCGTGGCTGCAGAGAGACAACCCCAATCTGGTGGTGAAAGTACCGCCCTTCAAAATTCCGCCGTTTGAATTGAAGATGGCGTGGAGCCCTTTGTTGCAGCACAACACCGATCATCAATGGTTGCGTCGGCTGATTGTTGAGGTGGCTGAAGAAGTTGACGCCGAGTTCGCGCCTTTCGGTGCCCAGTTTGAATCCGCCGAGGAGACGCGGATTCAGCATTCAGAGCGCTAGTGCTTAAAATGCTAGTACTTGAAACGCTAGTACTTGAAACAGTAGCACTTAGAGTGGAAGCTGCCTGAGTTCAGGAGAACTTTGCCCAACGTCCCACATGCGCTGAAAGGCTTCTTCAAGCAGCTTTACCCGTCCGCCATCGGCGAATTTGGCAAATCCTTCGGGCTTGGCGAAATCATGGCGATAAACCACGCCTTCCCGGTCAGCCAGCAGGAAAGGCTGATCCTTAAAGGGATGTTCGTTGTTGATCAGTCGGATGGCCATGTGGCTGGGCAGGCGGCGCATCAGTTCTACCAGGCGATGGCGGCGCTTTATCAATGGTTTGTCATCGTGAATCAGAATCCGCACTTCGCTGAGCCGGTGTTGGCGGGCAAGGGTGGACAGCAATTCCCGGAAACGGGCGCGATCGTAAAGGTCATGTTCAAGAAACCGGTCATACAGCCAGATTCGCTGACGGGCCTGGCCAACGACAGAATCCATCAGGCGAATCAAAGCGGCTTCGGTGTCGAACAGCCAGGCTTTCGCATCCTCTCCGGCAATCATGGGCAGGGGGTGATCGCCAATGCCTTCCAGGACAAGGTCGGGCGCGTAGCAGCGCATGTCAAAGTGAGGAATGCGCGCGTCGTCGTAGGCATCGGAGCAGAGGTGAAAACCGGACCCCTGATAGAAGGGAACTGCGTGCTCCTGTGCAGAAAGCTTTAGCTCACCAAATTCCCTGCCCGCTTCTGCCATCAAATGCCGCAGCAGCTGCTGGCCATAGCCTTGCCCGCGAAAGGCCGGCAATATCGCCATCCGGCCAATATGGGCGACTTCACCCAGCGTTGAAAACAGCCTGGCGACGCCGATGGGGGTGTTGTCGGGCAACGCCATCAGGTAATGGTCTGCGATCTCGTCGGTGCCGTCCCATTCCAGCTCCGGAGGCACCTTTTGTTCATCAATAAACACCCGCTGGCGAATATTTTTAACGGTGCCAGGCGCAAGTTGCCAGCTGTATTTGCGTATTCGAGCATTCATTCGAAGTACAGTGAACCCTGATTGACCAGTGTGCAAAGCAGGCCGCAGATGGCGTCGTCGCCCGCGAAACCGGCCAGCTTTGTTGTGTCGGGTTTAGCCCCGGCGCATAAAAGCTCTGCAATCGGTGTTGCTTCGCCACGAAGAAGATACTGTTCACCATCAACGAACAGTGCCGTTTCCTCATCGAACTCATAATAGGCGAAGCGGGAGCCTTCGTTCCAGCGGATCTGATTATCGGCAGCGATAAGCTGCCCCAGGACATCCGGGGTCAGGGTTTCTTCCGGAGGGATCACAATTTCCAGACTTTTGGGAGTCGTTGAGTACTGGCCGAACCAGAGCGCCAGTTGTCGGCGATCCTGGAGTTTTTCGCGCATTATCCTATCCAGCCGGTTGATCACGTCCGGGCTGATGGTGCCGGGGTTGCTCTGAACCCGGAGGTCCGGATCGGGCAGGTGTTCGCCTGCGTCTGAACGGCTACAAAGGAAATCGGTAAATCCGGTCAGCAGGTCGTCAATGGTGGGCGCCCTGAAACCGATGGAAAGGGTGATGCAGTCGTTGTCGGCTACGCCGTGATGACCAATGCCCGGCGGCAGGTACAGCATATCGCCCGGGTTCAGGGTAACGGTTTCATCCGGCGTCCAGTCTTTCAGAATCCGCAGGGGCGTGCCGTCAACTCTGGGGGATGTTTGATCACAGCGCCCACCGAACTGCCAGGTTCGCTGGCCCTCGGCCTGAAGCAGGAAAACATCGTACTGGTCGAAGTGCGGGCCGACACTGCCACCTTTTGGCGCGTAGCTTGCCATGATGTCATCCAGGCGCCAGTTGGGGACAAAGCGGAATTCATCCAGCAGGTCGGCGATGTCTGGCACCCAGTGATCAAGGCCCTGTACCAGCAGGGTCCAGTGGGTTTCCGGGAGCTGGCTGAAGCGCTCGGGCTGGAACGGCCCGTTGTGAAGCTGCCAGGGTTTGCCGTTCTCGTTTTCAATGACGATGCGCGATTCCACGGCTTCTTCGCAGGCCAGCCCGGCCAGTTCATCGGCTGAAACCGGGCACTGAAAACCAGGAAAGGCCTGGCGTATGACCCTCGGCTTTTTCTGCCAGTTTTCCCGCAGGAAGTCTTCCGCTGATAGGCCGCCCGGGAGTCTCATGGTTCAGATGTCCCTGGCCTGGTCCGCGGCGTTGCCCACGTAGGTGCCCGGAGTCAGTTCCATAAGCTCGCTTTTGGCGGACTCCGGAATATCCAGAGACTCAACAAATGCTTTGATCAGCTCCGGCGTCATGGCCTTGCCCCGGGTCAGGTCTTTCAGTTTTTCATAGGGCTTTTCAATGTGGTAGCGGCGCATAACGGTTTGGATCGGCTCTGCCAACACTTCCCAGGCGTGGTTCAGGTCGTCATCCAGCCGGGCCGCGTTGAGCTCGAGCTTGCCCAGGCCTTTCAGGCTTGCCTCGTAGGCAATCAGGCTATGGGCGAAACCGACGCCAAGGTTGCGGAGCACGGTGGAGTCGGTCAGGTCTCGCTGCCAGCGGGAAATGGGCAATTTTGCTGACAGGTGACTGAACAGGGCGTTGGCAATGCCCAGGTTGCCCTCGGAGTTTTCAAAATCGATGGGATTGACCTTGTGAGGCATGGTGGAGGAGCCCACTTCCCCTGCCACGGTTTTCTGCTTGAAATACCCCAGGGAAATATAGCCCCAGAGGTCTCTGTTCAGGTCGATCAGTATGGTGTTGAAGCGGGCAATGGCGTCGTAGAGCTCAGCGATGTAATCGTGGGGCTCGATCTGGGTAGTGTAGGGGTTCCAGTCCAGCCCCAGGCTTTCAATGAATTCCCGGGCATTGGCGGCCCAGTCAATCGAAGGGTAGGCTGAAATGTGGGCGTTGTAGTTGCCCACAGCACCGTTGATTTTACCCATCAGCTCCACCGCTGTGATCTGTTTGATCTGGCGACGAAGCCGGTGAACAACATTGGCAAACTCTTTGCCCACCGTTGAGGGCGATGCGGTCTGTCCGTGGGTGCGCGACAGCATCGGCTGCCCGGCGTGCTCGTGGGACAGTTTGGCCAGCCGTTCAACGACCCGGTTCATTGCAGGCAGCAGGCCGTGGTCCAGGCCTTCACGCAGCATAAGGGCGTGGGACAGGTTGTTGATGTCCTCTGAGGTACAGGCAAAGTGAACAAACTCGGTCACAGCGTGCAGCTCCGGCACCTGCTCGATCTTTTCCTTGATAAAGTATTCAACGGCTTTGACATCGTGATTGGTGGTGCTTTCGATGGCCTTGATGCGCTCGGCGTCTGCGAGACTGAATCCGGACACCAGGCTATCCAGAAATGCCGTAGCTTCTGCGGAGAATTCCGGAACCTCGGTGATCTGGGCGTGTGCAGCCAGTTTTTGCAACCAGCGGATCTCCACCGTCACCCGGTTTCTGATCAGGCCATACTCGCTGAAGATGTCGCGAAAAACGCTGACTTTGCTGCCATAGCGTCCATCAACCGGTGAAATGGCGGTCAGTGTAGAGAGTGTAGTGAGGGTGGAGCGTGCAGCGGGTTCCATCGAAAACCTCTTAAGTCATCAAAAAATCGAAAACGTGTCAGAAAACAGGGGCACTTATAATACACCAGCGGAGGTGGCAATTCAGTCGGTAAGGTTATTGATAAGCCTCAGTCGTAAACGGATCGGTTGGCTTTCTCCGACAGTTCTTTGGCCATGCTGATCACTTTATTGCGATTGAGGATCAGTCGCCAGCGGCGCCCGCCGGTCTGGTGCCAAAGTACGCAGGAGCGGATGCCTGCCAGTAACAACGCTCTGACTTTGGCAGCATTTTCCTCTCGTTGCAGAATGGTGGGCTCGCCACTGACCTGGATTCTGAGTCGGAACGTGCTGATGGTGTCGGTATAGACCGAACCAAGATTGGCAATCAGGTTGGTATGGATATAGCCAAAGTGGCTGGCAGTGTGTCTGGCCTGATCGATCCGGCTGCCGATCACGTCCAGCATGTCTTTGTCACGACGCAGCTTTGCTTCAAGGTTTATCAGACTCAGGGCGTAACGCAGCACTTCGATATCCTGCTGGCGGGTCTGCTTGCTGAGCACGCCCGTCAGGGTGGATAGGCCCTCGCGCAGATCTTTGAGTTCGCCGCCATAGACATCCAGCGTGTTGGCCGGGTTGGTGGCAAACAGCGACCGAATACAGGTTTCAAGGCTGGAATCGGCGCACTGGCCGGAATTGGCGATTTGCTGGACAAGTGCGGCAGCCTGGAATATGCCTGCCAGTGCCAGGGTCTGATCCCGGAGTGATCGGCTCATGCGCCGGTTTCCTCATTACGTGGGCTTTCGGGGCAGGGCGTGGGTTCTCCATCCCGCCAGGTCTGTTCAATCACGCCGCCGCCCAGGCAGTTCTCGCCGTCGTAGAAAACGACGGACTGACCGGGCGTAACCGCGCGCTGGGCATCATCAAATACGACACGAACCCCGTTGCCACAGTCGGTAACCGTGCAAGCCTGGTCCGGCTGGCGGTAACGGGTCTTTGCCTTGCAGCGGAACGGTTTTTTCTGCGCTGCTGGCGAGTGTCCTGAAACCCAGTCAACCGGGCCGCTGGTGAGTCCGCGGGAGAACAGCAGTGGGTGCTGCTTGCCCTGCACCGCAATCAGCACATTACGGCAAAGGTCTTTTTCTGCGACATACCAGGGGTCATCCCCGTAATTGCTGAGCCCGCCAATACCAAGGCCCTGACGCTGGCCAATGGTGTGGTACATCAGGCCCTGATGGCGGCCGATGACCTCGCCGTCCGGGGTTTCGATATTTCCGGGCTGAGCCGGAAGATACTGCTTCAGAAAATCGCTGAATTTACGCTCGCCGATGAAACAGATGCCGGTAGAATCTTTTTTATCGTGGGTCACGAAGTCTTGTTCGGCCGCAATGCGACGAACTTCCGGTTTTTCCAGTTCTCCCACGGGGAAGAGTGTCCGGGCTATGCGCTCGCCGGATACGGCGTGCAGGAAGTAGCTCTGATCCTTGTTCGGGTCCAGCCCTTTGAGAAGCTGAACCTGATTGTCATCAGTCTCGCGGCGCCGGGTGTAATGACCGGTGGCAATGAAGTCGGCGCCCAGAGTAATGGCGTAGTCGAGAAACGCCCGGAATTTGACTTCCTTGTTGCAGAGAATGTCCGGGTTTGGCGTGCGTCCTGCCTGATATTCGGACAGAAAGTGCTCAAACACACGATCCCAGTACTCCGCTGCAAAGCTTGCAGTGTGCAGGGTAATACCGATGCGGTCGGCAACGGCCTGAGCATCGGCAAGGTCCGTCATGGCGGTGCAGTATTCGGTGCCGTCATCTTCATCCCAGTTCTTCATGAACAGGCCTTCGACCTGATAGCCCTGATCTTTCAGCAGCCAGGCAGCGACCGAGGAATCCACGCCCCCGGACATTCCGACAATGACTCGCGTCTGTGCTGGTGCTTTGTTCATGGCAGACTGGAACGACCCTTCAAAAGGAGGCGATGGTAGCATTTCATCCAGTTGGCGTCTGCGCCTCGACGATGACATCCAGCGGGAACCGGCGTCCGTTTCGGTAATCTTCTATGCATTGGAGGATCAGGGGGCTGCGAAGCTGACTCTCTCTGGCTTTCAGTTCTTCCAGGCTAAGCCAGTGGGCGGCAATAATATCGTCATCGAGTGTGTCGGTGATTCTGTAAAGGGCTGTGGCGGCAAAACAGAAGCGGTAGTAGGTCACACGGTTTGCGGGGGCAGTATAGGTGTATAGTCCCAGAAAGTGGTCAAGTCTGACCTGCCAGCCGGTTTCTTCCAGGGCCTCTCTCAGGGCCGCCTCGGCGATTTGCTCGTGTTCTTCCACATGACCGGCGGGCTGATTGAAAACGATACGGCCGCGGCTTGACTCTTCCACCATCAGGAACCGGCCCTGATCATCCTCAACAATGACGGCGACGGTGGCATGGGGTGTCCAGATAGGGGGTGTCCAGGTCATGATCTACGATTTCTCCGCTTGGGTTTTTGTGCCGGAGCGTGAACGATCAGTGTGCGATAGTCGCCCGGCTTAAGATCTTTGACAGTCCATTCGCCCACAGCGTAGCGGACCAGGCGCAGGGTGGGGAAGCCCACGGCTGCCGTCATGCGTCTTACTTGCCGGTTTCGGCCCTCGGTGATGGTGATGCTGATCCAGCTGGTGGGAACGGTTTCGCGGTATCGCACCGGAGGTGTGCGGGGCCAGAGATCCGGCGCTGACAAGTGTTCAACCCGGGCAGGGCGGGTCTGGCCATCTTTCAGCGTCACACCCTGGCGGAGCAACTGCACGGAGCTGTCGTCTATCTGCCCCTCTACCTGGACCCAGTAGGTTTTTGGCAATTTTTTATTCGGAGACGCAATCTGGTGCTGCAGTGGCCCACTGTCGGTCAGCAGAAGCAGGCCTTCCGAATCGAAGTCCAGCCTGCCTGCAGGATAGACCGAAGGCATTGAAATCCAGTCGGCCAGCGTGGCGCGCTTATCAGCGCCGTTTTTCCGGGCGTTATCCGTAAACTGGGAGAGAACCTGAAAAGGTTTATTGAATAGAATCAGGGTTGCCATGATACCTACAAAACATAACCCCCGTGTCGCAAGGTCTGTTGCAACCGGTAAGGGGTATTTGGTCTCAGGCGGCGGGTGTCAGCCGTTTACAGCGCGATGCTGATCCTGGAATGCGTCCTCGTGGGGCTCTGATTTGGACTCTGATTTGGACTCTGACCCGGACTCTGACCTGGATTCTGACCTGGATTCTGCTTCGTCGCCCGCCGGGGTTTCATGCCGCTGGGGCATTTCCTTCGGGACAATATTAACCGCATGAACGCCCTTGTCGCTGGGCTTCTTGTCGAACGTCACCGGCTGGCCAGCCTTGAGGGTTTTGTAGCCCTCCATCTGCACGGATGAAAAATGCGCGAACAGATCGTCTGTGCAGCCGTCCTCGATGATGAAGCCGAACCCTTTGGCGTTATTAAACCATTTGACCTTGCCTTGAGGCATGATGAACTCCCCTGTTCTGTCATTGTCGGACGTTTGTTATTCGTTTTGTAACTCGACTGTTTCGGTCTTTGACGCTTCGTCGCGCGTTTGCCTCGCACGGATGACGTCCAGTTACAGGCTGGTTACGCCATTTAACGTAATTTTACATTGGTTTTTTGCTGTTGGCCAATCTTCGTTCAACACAAAATGCGAAACAGTACGTATCTATGGTTGAAATGGTGTCTCAGGCTGTACATTACCGTATCCTTACTAATTGCTGTCCTGGTTTACCCAGCGCTTGAAAACCGGGACAGTGACACCCATCTTTAATAAGAGGCACCGACTTCCGGTAAAGAATCATGCGGACTATCCAGAATTCTCTACTAGTATTCAATCAGGGAGATGAAGAACAGCCCGGGCGTCAGGACGATGTCAGTACTGCGCCGGAAAAACCGGCATTAAAGCGTCCTGCTCGCTTTCGGGTTATGCTTCTGAACGATGACTACACGCCCATGGATTTTGTGGTGGAGGTGTTGATGACGTTCTTCGGGATGAATGAAGAAAAGGCGACGCAGGTGATGCTGCTCGTCCATACGCAGGGAAAAGCCGTATGCGGGGTATATTCCCGGGACATCGCGGAAACAAAGGCGGCACAGGTGAATCAGTATTCTTCGGAATGCGAGCATCCGCTCCTTTGCGAGATTGAACGTGCTGACTGATCGATTTTGGGGTGGCCCATGCTGAGCAAAGATCTTGAAATTACGCTGAATTCGGCTTTTAAAAGCGCGCGCGACAAACGTCATGAGTTCATGACTGTTGAGCACCTTTTACTGGCCTTACTCGATAATGAATCGGCAGTGGGCGTTCTGAAGGCCTGTGGTGGTGATCTGGCCCAGCTTCAGGAGGAACTGGTTGAGTTTGTGGATTCAACTACGCCACTGATCCCGAGCAGTGACAGCGAGCGGGAAACACAACCCACGCTCGGATTCCAGCGCGTGTTGCAGCGTGCCGTGTTTCACGTCCAGTCCTCTGGCAAAAAAGAGGTAACGGGCGCTAACGTCCTGGTCGCAATCTTCAGCGAGCAGGAAAGCCAGGCCGTGTATGTCCTGAAAAAGCAGAGCATTGCCCGGATTGATGTGGTGAATTTTGTGTCTCACGGCATCTCCCGGGTACAGGGTGCCGAGGACGAGGGGCATGATCCGGCGGCCCAGGAAGAGATGGGCGAGGAAGGCTCTGGCTCCAGTCCCCTCGAGAGCTATGCCACGAACCTGAACGAGCAGGCTCGTCAGGGCCGGATTGATCCGTTGATCGGTCGTGAGCATGAGGTCGAGCGGGTTGTGCAAATCCTTGTGCGGCGCCGGAAAAACAACCCGCTTCTGGTGGGTGAGGCCGGTGTCGGTAAGACAGCGATCGCCGAAGGGCTTGCCAAGCGGATCGTGGATGGCCAGGTGCCGGACATTATTTCCGATGGCGTTGTCTATTCGCTGGATCTAGGCGCCTTGCTGGCGGGCACCAAATACCGGGGTGATTTCGAGAAGCGTCTGAAAGGGCTGCTTGCCGAACTCAAAAAACAGGACCATGCGATTCTGTTTATCGACGAGATCCACACCATTATCGGTGCGGGTTCCGCGTCGGGCGGCGTCATGGATGCCTCTAACCTGCTGAAGCCGATGCTCAGTTCAGGAGAAATCCGTTGCATTGGCTCAACGACCTTCCAGGAATTCCGGGGTATCTTCGAGAAAGACAGCGCGCTGGCACGACGTTTCCAGAAAATTGATGTAAACGAGCCCAGCGTTGAGGACACCTTCCAGATTCTGAAGGGTCTGAAGTCTCGCTTTGAGAAGCACCACGATCTGAAATACACAGATCAGGCGCTGAAAGTGGCCGCTGAGCTTTCCGAGCGCTACATCACTGATCGGCATCTTCCGGACAAAGCCATTGATGTGATCGACGAAGCGGGCGCACATCAGAGACTGGTTGTGTCTTCCAAGCGCAAGAAGACGATTGATGTGTCGGAAATCGAGGACGTTGTGGCCAATATTGCCCGGATTCCGCCGAAGAACGTATCCACCAGTGATAAAGATCTGCTGCGCAATCTGGAGCGTGATCTGAAAATGGTGGTGTTCGGTCAGGACCCGGCTATAGAGTCCCTGTCGACCGCGATCAAACTGGCCCGTGCCGGGCTGAAAGCGCCGGAGAAACCGGAAGGCGCCTTCTTGTTCGCTGGCCCGACGGGCGTCGGCAAGACCGAGGTGACCAAGCAACTAGCCAAGGTGCTGGGTATTGAGCTGGTTCGATTCGACATGTCCGAATATATGGAACGGCACACGGTATCCAGGCTGATTGGTGCGCCTCCCGGCTATGTGGGATATGAACAGGGTGGCCTGTTGACAGAGGCTGTCAGCAAGCATCCCCATTGTGTTCTGCTACTGGACGAGATTGAAAAAGCTCACCCGGAAGTCTTCAACCTGCTACTGCAGGTGATGGATCACGGCACCTTGACGGATAACAACGGTCGCAAGGCGGATTTCCGCCATGTGATTCTGGTAATGACCACCAACGCTGGCGCAGAAAGCATGGCCAGACGCTCCATTGGCTTCAGTGAGCAGGATCATAGCACCGAGGGTATGGAGATCATCAGCAAGACCTTCACTCCGGAATTCCGGAACCGGTTGGATGGCATCATTCAGTTTGGCGATTTGCAGCCTGCAAGCATCACCCATGTGGTCGACAAGTTCCTGACCGAGCTTCAGGCCCAGCTCGATGAGAAACACGTCGTGCTGCATGTGGATGATGATGCGAAAGTCTGGCTTGCGGAGAAGGGTTACGACGTCACCATGGGCGCGCGCCCGATGGCGCGGTTGATTCAGGAGAAGATCAAAAGGCCGCTGGCCGAGCAGATACTATTCGGTAGCCTGTCCGAGAAGGGTGGCGATGTGTTCATCCATCTTAAGGATAACGAGCTTGTGTTCGCCTATGAGGATGAGCCAGCGGAAGCGGTATGAGCGCGTTCTGACGTTTAACTGCCAGGCAAACCAAAAGGCCACACTCGCGAGTGTGGCCTTTTGCGTTCATTCAGATGTCGGTAGCAATCAACGGGCGCGGTAAACGATGCGGCCCTTGCTAAGGTCGTAAGGAGTCAATTCGACCTTCACTTTGTCGCCGGTCAGGATGCGGATGTAGTTTTTGCGCATTTTTCCGGAGATGTGAGCCGTGACAACGTGACCGTTTTCAAGTTCAACACGAAACATGGTGTTTGGAAGCGTGTCGAGAATAACGCCTTCCATTTCAATGGCATCTGATTTCGGCATTCAGTAGAAACCTCGTAATTTAGCTTGATATAATTTTAAACTGCGCAATTCTGCCTTATTTCGAACGATATGGCAAAAATCAGTGAGAGTCCATCGTCTGCCAGTGGCCGTCTTTCAGTGCCTCAATGGGGCGGAAGCGTGTTTTGTAGTTCATCTTGCCGCAATCGGCGATCCAGTACCCAAGATACAGGTAAGGCAGATCAAGGCGCCGGGCTTCTTCCACCTGCCAGAGGACGGCAAAGGTGCCCAGGCTTCGATGCTCGTAGGCAGGGTCGAACACGGTGTAGATCGCCGATAAACCTTCATCCAGCTTGTCGATGGCGGCAAGGCCGACGAGTTGTTCCTGGTCAAGGATCTCAAGAAACCAGGAGTCGGTGGCACCTTCAACGAGAAACGATGTGAACTGTTCTCGGGATGGCGGGTACATATCGCCATCGGCATGGCGTTCTTCGATGTAGCGGGCGTAAAGCTCGTAGTAGCGTGCCGTAAAGCTGGCGCGCACCATGCGACAGCTCAGGTCGGTATTTTTCTTCAGGACCCGGCGCTGACTGCGATCCGGCCTGAACTCTTCGACCCTGAGTCTTACCGGTATGCAGGCGTTGCAGTTTTCGCAGTGGGGGCGATAATAATGGGAGCCACTGCGGCGAAAACCAAGCGCGGTAAGTTGGCTGTACAAACGCTTATCGACATTGGCCCTTGGGTCCACAAACATGGTGGTTGCCTGCCGATCTGGCAGGTAACTGCAGTCGTGAGCAGGCGTAGCAAAGAAGACCAGTGTTCTGAGGTTACTCATTTACTCCTCCGTCATCCCTTTTATCGCCCCCTCAGGGCCGGGCCAGCGCCATTGTATGTCCCACCGGTCATGGCCGGGGCGTTCGCTGACCGATTCTCTGAGTATAGATAAAAATTTCCGGCGCGAGATAGTGCGGGCGCCCATGCTGAGCAGGTGGCCACTTTCGACCTGACAATCCATTATGGCATAGCTCCAGGCTTCAAGCTGTGCGGCCAGGTGGACCATCAGTACTCTTGAGGCGTTGGTTTCCAGGGAGAACATGGATTCCCCGAAAAAGCAGCGGCCCAATGCAATGCCGTACATGCCACCGACGAGTTCGCCGCTGGGGTTCCAGGCTTCTATTGAGTGGGCGATTCCCTGGCGGTGAAGGTTGCTGTAGCTGGCTATCATGTCTTCGGTAATCCAGGTGCCTTCGGCCCGGGTCTGGGCGCACAGGCGAATGACTCTGGCGAATGCCTGGTCAGCCGTAATGGTGAAATGCTGTTTGTTCAGGGTTCTACGCAGGCTTTTTGCAATGTGGATTTCTGGTGGAAACAGCACGCATCTTGGGTCGGGGGACCACCAGAGGATGGGCTGGTCGTCGCTGAACCAGGGGAAGATGCCGCTCTGGTAGGCCAGCACCAGCCGTTCGGTGGAAAGATCGCCCCCTATGGCCAGCAGGCCGTCGGGGTCGTCCAGGGCCTGAATGGGGTCGGGGAACCAGAGTTGCTTTTCGTCTAGCCAGGGGAGTGATGTCATCTCGGTCCGGCTTCTCTTTTGACTGGGTGTTTGACTGGGTGTTTGACTGGGTGGTGTCGGCGGGTGGGAAAGGCCTTCCGAAACACGCTCCTTGCGGCACATCCCTGTGACGCTTGGGCTCCGCCATCCATGGCTCCGCACAGTTTCGGAAGGCCTTTCCCACCCGCCTCGTCGAACTTTGGTGTTGCCTGCCCGGGAGTGTGCTTATTTCCTATGGATCACTCAGTCCTGATCCAGAAATTTTTCGGCATCCAGCGCAGCCATGCAACCGAAACCGGCAGATGTTACTGCCTGACGGTAGACGTGGTCGGCTACGTCGCCTGCCGCAAATACGCCGGGTACGCTGCTCTGGGTGGCCATGCCTTCGAGTCCTGACTTGATGCGGATGTAGCCGTTTTCCATGTCCAGTTGGCCCTGGAACAGGTCGGTGTTGGGCTTGTGGCCGATGGCGATAAACACGCCGGCCAGTTCTTTGTCCTGAGTGGTTCCGTCTTTCATGCTTTTGATGCGCATGCCGGTGACGCCAGTGCCGTCGCCGAGGACTTCGTCCAGGGTGTGGTCCCAGACGATTTTGACGTTGCCGTTTTTGGCTTTTTCAAACAGCTTGTCCTGGAGGATTTTTTCAGCGCGCAGTTTGTCGCGGCGGTGAACCAGGGTGACTTCGTCGGCGATGTTGGAGAGGTAAAGCGCCTCTTCAACGGCGGTGTTACCGCCGCCGATAACGGCGACTTTCTGTTTTTTGTAGAAAAAACCATCGCAGGTGGCGCAGGCGGAGACGCCCTGGCCTTTGAATTTTTCTTCGGATTCCAGTCCGAGATACATGGCGGATGCGCCGGTGGCGATAATCAGGGCGTCGCAGGTGTATTCGCCGTTGTCGCCTTTCAGGCGGAACGGGCGGTTCCGAAGGTCGGCTTCGTTGATGGTGTCGTACAAGACGCTGGTTTCAAAGCGTTCCGCGTGTTTGAGCATCCGTTGCATTAGTTCCGGTCCCTGAACGCCGTCGTTGTCGCCGGGCCAGTTATCAACATCCGTGGTGGTGGTCAGCTGGCCACCCACTTCGATACCGGTAATCAGGGTCGGGTTCAGGTTTGCCCGGGCAGCATAGACTGCAGCTGTGTAACCTGCGGGGCCCGAACCCAGAATGATCAGTTTGGAATGCTTGGTTTCGCTCATGGATGTTGCTCGCTTACAGATCGTAAAATGTGTATTCGGATGGTAATCACTCGATAACGGAAACAGAAGTCAGCAAATGCCGTACCCGTTCCTGGCTCTTTCCGGATTCGCCCTGTTCCAGCCGGTGCTCTGCCACGGCCGGGAAAACCGCCTGAATGTCGTCAGGTAGTACGTGGTTCCGTCCGTTCATCAGCGCCCAGGCTTTGGCCGCTCTTACCAGCCCGAGCCCGGCACGAGGAGAAAGGCCATAAACCAGGCCTGGCATCCGGCGGCTTTGGGCCAGAAGCCTTTGAACGTAGTCCAGCAGGGCAGGGCTGGTGGTTATCTTTTCAACTGCTTGCTGCAGAGTCTGCAGATCTTCATCAGACAGGAATGTGGCCAGGCGGTCGGTCAGTGCCCGGCGGTCTTCGCCTTCAAGCAGCTCTCGTTCTGCTCTGGGGTCCGGATAGCCCAGACGGATCCGCATCAGAAAACGGTCGAGCTGGGATTCAGGAAGCGGATAGGTGCCGCCCTGTTCAATCGGGTTTTGGGTAGCGATGACGAAAAACGGGCTTGGCAGTGGCCGGGTTTCGCCCTCGATGGATACCTGTCGCTCTTCCATGGCTTCAAGCAGAGCGCTCTGGGTGCGGGGTGATGCCCGGTTAATTTCGTCCGCCAGGACGATCTGGGAAAAAATGGGGCCTGGGTGGAAAATCAGGCTGCCAGCGGCTTTGTCGTACATGGAAAAACCCAGCACATCGGCGGGCAGCAGGTCGTTGGTGAACTGGATCCGTTTGTAGGTCAGGCCCATTACTTTTGCCAGAGCGTGAGACAGGGTGGTTTTACCCAGGCCGGGAATGTCTTCTATCAGCAAATGCCCCTTTGCCAACAGCCCGCATAGCGCAAGCCGAACCTGATGGTCTTTGCCCAGCAGAATGCTGTTTAACGCTTCAATCACCCGGTCTGTTTTGGCTTTCATGCGCTACTCAGTCCCTCACCCTTTTTGTGATGTCGCTGAAGGCGTCGATGCGACGGTCACGAAGATACGGCCAGAGGCGGCGAATCGATTCACTGCGGTGCCGATCAATAGTCGCCGAGAGGATCGTTTCACAGGCCTCGTCTGCACGGGCAAGGAACTCGCCCTGTGGCCCGCAGATAAAGCTGTTGCCCCAAAAGCGAATGCCGTCGGACGCTCCAGAGGGGTCTGGTTCGGTGCCAATCCGGTTGGGGGCGATGACAGGCAGGTTGTTGGCGACGGCGTGCCCCCGCTGTACCGTTACCCAGGCATCAAGCTGCCTTGCCTGTTCGTCCGGCTTGTCGGTGACATCCCAGCCGATCGCGGTTGGGTAAATCAACACTTCGGCGCCAGACAGCGCCATCAGGCGGGCGGCTTCCGGATACCATTGATCCCAGCAGACCATTACACCCAGGCGGCCGACAACGGTGTCGATGGGAGTGAAACCACTGCTGCCATCATTACGGACTGCATCGCCCGGCGTGAAGTAAAACTTTTCATAGAAGCCCGGATCGTCCGGAATGTGCATCTTGCGATACTGCCCCGCAAGGCTGCCATCCGCGTCAAAAACCACGGCGGTATTGTGATAGACGCCGTTCATCCTGCGCTCAAATACGGAACCGACAATCACCAGTTCCAGTTCTTTAGCCAGAGCGGCCAGGCGTTGGGTTGTGGGGCCCGGAATTGGCTCCGCCAGATCAAACAGACCGGTATCTTCGGTCTGGCAGAAATAGCGGGTGGCGTGCAGTTCCTGAAGCACCACAAGCTGGTGGTGATCCGCAGCGGCCTGGCGAATCAGCCGTTCGGTAGCTTCCAGGTTCGTCTGTTTGTCGCCGCCGCAGTTTTGTTGGATGGCGGCGACTTTCAGCAGGCGACTGTCCGGGTGGGTCATGGATTGACCACTCCTGCGGGTATTTGCATGGTAACGCAGTGCAGGCTGCCGTGCTGCCCGATCAGAGGCCGGCAGTTGATGGCGATGACCTCCCGTTCCGGGAAAAGGTCGCGAATAATGTCGAGGGCCTGATCATCCTGGGGGAGATCATAAACGGGCGCTAGCACTGCCTGGTTGATAATCAGGAAATTAGCGTAGGTGGCTGGCAGGCGTTCGCCGTCTTCATCGTAAATGGCGTCGGGCCAGGGCAGCGCGGTGAGGCGATAGGGGGTGCCATCTGCCTGATGGAACTGCGCGAGGTCCTCTTCCATGGCGGCCATTGCGCTGTAGTGTTCGTCGCTGATGTCGGGGCAGCCGACGTAACAGATGTGATCGGGTGCGCAAAACCGGGCCAGCGTATCAATGTGGCTGTCGGTGTCATCGCCTGCCAGATACCCGTGATTGAGCCAGAGCAGGCGCTCGGCTCCCAGGGTTTCTTTCAGGAGAGCTTCAATGGCGGACCGGTCCATATCCGGATTACGCGAGGGCGTCAGAAGGCACTCGCTGGTGGTCATTAAAGTGCCATAACCGTCGGATTCCAAGGAACCACCTTCCAGTACAAATTCGACTGGCACCAGGGGTGTTGTGCCGAAGCTGCCAAAGTTGGCCAGGTGCCTGTTAAGGGCGTTGTCTTTCTCCCAGGGGAATTTTCCACCCCAGGCGTTGAAACTGAAATCCAGTAATTCGGTTTTACCGTCGCCGGTGCGCAGCGCAATGGGACCATGATCTCGGGCCCAGGTGTCGTTGGCAGGGGCGGGAACACCGATAACCCGGCCAGGCAATTGATGGTCCGCCGCGAACTGGTTCAACTCTTTTTCCAGAGCCTGGAGCCTGACGACATGTTCACAGCTGAGTAGCAGATTTTCGAATCGCAGGACGGCTCTGGCGATCGCCAGAAACACCGGCTCCACTTCATCAAGCACAGCACTCCAGTCCGTGCCCGGATGAGGCCAGGTGAGCATGACGGCGCTTTGAGGTTCCCACTCTGCGGGCATCACAGGTCTGGAGGTCAAGATGGGTACACCCTATTAAAAAGCGGACAGTCTACCGGACAGATTGCGTTGCGTCAGGGGATGACACCGGATTTTTAGCGATCCTGCCTGAGAACTGAGTGGATAACCCGATTACTCTCGAAAAAAACGATGAAGTTCTGATAGTGCCACTGATAAATCGGCGGCTCTCCGACCGGGCCGGTGACCGACTGCGGTTGTCCCCAGCCGTTTTTGACCGACGATTCGCTCAGGCCATTGCGGGGCAGATCTTCCTGAAGACTCTGTTGGGCCTGACTCTTTACTGACATCCGAATTTCTTCGGCAAGGGCGGTGCCCAAGGGGGCCAGTAAAAACGTGGCGGCGGTGGCAGCGCATAGGGCCTGCAATGTGCGTTTTTTCATCAGTGACTCACTCCCTGGGTTGTTCTGTCCGGTTTTATTGGAAGAATGCCGGACATTGTAAAATGGTAATTTGCGACAGAATGACCCAAAAAACCACCCTGAATCTGTGACGTTTGGTCACAGTCTCGATGATTTTCAAGCCCGATTACCGGTTCTGGCGCTGACGGATCTGCCGGCGCAGAACGTGTCGAGCAATCTGCTGGCGGTCCGGGTCGTGAATGTCGACAAACTCGGTATGGACCCGGTATCCGCCCTTGTCATCAGGGTCAATCGACAGAATCCGGGCAGTGGCCACCGGTTGAAAAAACTCCGGTGGCAGTGTCAGGCGCATGGATAGCTGATCATCAACGGCATAGCCGCTGGTCGTTGTGGTAAACGACAACCCGCCTTCGCTCAGAGTGACCTCTTGCCAATCCTCCGGTTGCAACGGATTTTGCTCAAAGGTCATAATGCGCGCCAGCGTATCGAGCTTGCCGTTGAGCGATTTGATCAGCGAGGTCAGAAGCCGGTCCCGTTCCGCAAGGTTGGCCAGCTGTGACCGAACATCCTGGTCCAGGCGGCGAAATTCAGCCCGCAGCGCCTCAACGTGGCTGCCATTGAATGGGCTGGCAACTTTGTCATCCGGGGCGTGGCGGCGGATTTCCAGACCGATCCGATCACTAATGCGGTAGAAATCCCGGCGATCGCCCGAAATGGCGGTAGAGTCAATGTCATCGTTATCGGAACGGTTCGCGGCCATTTTTACTCCACAGCGCGGTACGCTTAGTTTTTAGGAACTGTTTGCAAAAAAAAATAGTTTAGCAGCTTCCTGTCCGAACATAGACGGCAGGAATTCCGAAGCACCAGAAGGCAGCGACAGGCTCCTACCAAATGTTCAGACCCTTATCACTATACATCGGCCTGCGGTACACCGCTGCCAAACGGCGTAATCACTTTATTTCCTTTATTTCCCTGACCTCCATGATCGGCCTGATGCTGGGCGTGGCGGTTCTGATCATCGTGCTGTCTGTTATGAACGGCTTTGATCGAGAGCTCAAGCAGCGAATTCTTGGCATGGTGCCCCATGCCGTGATTCAGGGAAACCCGCAGCTGCAGGATTGGGAGTCGGTTGACCGGGAAGTCGAGAAACATCCCTCCGTACTGGCAGCAGCGCCATTCATCCAGGGGCAGGGCATGGTTACCGGCGGGGGAAATGTTCGGGGCGTGATGCTCAATGGTATTCTTCCAGAGCAGGAGCGAACCGTATCCATCATAGAAAATCACATGCTGTCGGGCGGGCTGGACGATCTCAGATCCGGGGAGTTCGGCATTATTATCGGCAAGCAGATGGCTTCCAGCCTGCGGCTGGGACTAGGCGACAAGATCACCGTGGTGCTTCCGGAAGCCTCGGTTACGCCCGCTGGCGTATTGCCGCGGCTAAAGCGCTTTACTGTTCGGGGCGTTTTCAGCGTCGGGGCCGAACTGGATGGTAGTTACACGCTGATTCATATGGATGATGCGTCAAAGCTGATGCGCACCGGAGGCAAGGCCGAGGGTATCCGCCTGCTGGTGGATGATCTCTTCCAGGCCCCGAGAGTGGCCCAGGAAGTGGCCGGCCAGCTGTCTGGCCGACATTACATTTCTGACTGGACCCGCACCCACGGCAACCTGTTCCAGGCCATCCGTATGGAGAAAACCATGATCGGGCTGCTGCTGATGTTCATTGTGGCGGTGGCAGCGTTCAACATTGTTTCAACGCTGGTCATGGTGGTAACGGATAAAACCGCCGATATCGCCATTCTCAGAACCATGGGGGCGACGCCGGGTCGGATCATGCGAATCTTTATTGTTCAGGGCGCCGTGATTGGCCTGACTGGTACCCTGGTTGGTACCGCACTCGGCATACTGGGTGCGTACAACATCAGCGCTTTTATTGCCTGGCTGGAAGCGGTTCTGGGCCACCAGTTCCTGAGTTCGGATGTGTACTTCATCAGTTATCTGCCGTCGCAGCTGCTGTGGCAGGACGTTTACATTATCAGTGGCGCAGGCCTGGCCCTGAGCCTGCTGGCAACCATTTATCCGGCCTGGCGTGCGTCGCGGGTTGATCCGGCGGAGGCCCTTCGATATGAGTGACCATGCATCTGCAAGCGCCGAAAAGGCGCTTGTTATCGACTGTGAGAAAGTAACGCGGACCTACAGCGAAGGCCCGAGCGAACTGACCATTTTTTCCGATATTTCGCTGAAAGTTGCTGCTGGTGAAACGGTGGGTATTGTCGGCAGCAGCGGGGCAGGGAAAACAACCCTGCTGAACCTGCTGGGAGGGCTGGATCGTCCGTCTTCCGGCCATATCGAAATCTGCGGCCAGGATATTCATCGGCTAAGCGAGGCTGCCAGGGCCCGGTTCAGAAACCGGCACCTGGGTTTCGTGTATCAGTTTCACCATTTGCTGCCGGAGTTTTCGGCGCTGGAAAACGTGATGCTGCCCGGCACCCTTGGAGGCCTGTCTGTGCGCAAAGCTTCTGAACAGGCGGCCACCATGCTTGACCGTGTCGGGCTGAGCGGGCGCTTGCAGCACAAGCCCGGCGAGTTGTCCGGTGGTGAGCGCCAGCGGGTAGCGATTGCGCGGGCGCTGGTCAACGAGCCGGAATGCGTGCTGATGGACGAGCCGACCGGCAACCTTGACGAACAGACCGGGCAGGGCGTGCAGGAGTTGATCGACGCGCTACGGGACCAGATCGGTATTGCCTTTGTACTGGTCACTCACAATATGACCCTGGCAAGCAGCCTGGGGCGCGTTTTACGGCTTGAGCAGGGCCAGCTGTTTCAGGAGTCCTGACCGGGACCGCTCGGCTGCCGGTCGCGGATTCTTTCTCGCCAGTCTTTCCTCACCTTGCGCCGCCAGAGGAACTGGATAATAACGTAAGCGAGACAGGCACAAATAGTGGCCACCAGCAGCGACCCCAGATACAGGGGGATGCCAATGTCCATCAGCCGCTCGCTGAGCCACGCCCAGGAAAACTGGAAGTGGAAGTCCAGTACCGGGCGATTCAGTACCAGGGCGCCGATTTTGTAATTAAAATAGAAGATGGGCGGCATAGTCACCGGGTTACTGATCCACACCAGAATCACCGATAGCGGAAGATTGGCGTTGAACCAGATGGCGAAAAATGCAGCGATGATCATCTGGAACGGTATCGGGGTACAGGCAAAAAAAATGCCGATCAGAAAGGCGCGGGACACGCAGTGACGATTGATGTGCCAGAGGTTGGGCTCATGAAGTATATCGCCGAGAAAATGGAGCGATTTCATGGCCCTCACTTTTTCTGGCGTTGGTAAATACCGTTTTATGAACTTCTTTGGCATCGGGAAGTTCTGCTGACAATTGAGGGGACAGGGATTGTCCGGAAATTTTAGGGCCAGAATCGGCCTTGTCTGCTTTGCTTGCGGCGTTATCTTACTGTATCGCCTGACAGCAGTGCCACCTTCGTACTGGCTCATCTTCGTGATGGTGTTGGCCTTTTTGCCAGCATTGTTTCTGCCTGATGATGCCAGTCGTGCTTTCTGGATAGCGCTAGGCCTGTTTCTGGCCGGATTATCCTGGGCAGCATGGCATGCAGAGGCCCGTCTTGAAACCCGGCTTCCGGCATCGCTTGAAGGGCAGGAGCTGGAAGTATCCGGTTATGTCTGCGGAGTGCCGGAACCCGGCAGCTTTCAGAGTGTGCGATTTCCTTTCTGTGTTACCCAGTGGCATGAACAATCCCAGGGTAAGCTTCCCGAACGTCTCCGGCTCGCATGGTATGGCGATGACGCCATCCTTCAGGTGCCTTCCCGGTTGCGGCTCACCGTTGTTCTGAAAAAGCCACACGGGGCCGTCAATCCCCGGGGGTTTCGCTATGAATCCTGGCTGTTCAGGCAGAATTATGGGGCAACCGGAACCATCCGGGCCGCAAGCGAGGATGGTTCCGTGAGCTGTGGCCTTGCGTGCCGGTACCATCAATGGCGTGCCTCCACAGTGGATTACCTTGTTCAACGCCTCGAGTCGGTTGAAACGGGGCCATTGATAGCATCGCTGATGCTCGGTTATCGGGGGGAGCTCGAACCAGCCCACTGGCAGGTCCTGAAAGCCACCGGCACCATTCACCTTGTGGCTATTTCCGGCCTGCATCTGGGGTTGGTGGCGATCGGGGCCGGGTTTCTGACCCGGCGATTGCTGGTCTGGTTGCCGGAGCACTGGTTGCCCCCGGGCCGTTTCCGGCTGGTACTGTTTATGTCGGTCTGCCTGGCCAGTCTTGCTTATGCCCTGGCGGCAGGATTTTCAGTGCCTACCCGCCGGGCGCTGATCATGGTGGTGGCAGGTTGCTGGTGGGTGTTCAATGCCAGGCGCGGACAGGCCGCTGATGCAGTGCTTGTGGCGTTGTTTCTGGTGCTGTTTTTTGACCCCCTGTCGCCCCTGGATCAGGGGTTCTGGCTGTCGTTCGGGGCGGTGAGTGTGCTGACGCTGGTTTTCAGTGGCCTGCTGCGGCCCGCTGCCTGGTGGCGTAGTCTGATCCTGGCTCAGGTGGCGGTATTTGCCACACTCTGGCCCATTTTGACATTTCTCGATCAGCCTCAGCCGCTGGTGGGTTTCTTCGCTAATCTCATTGCCATTCCCCTGGTGTCGCTGTTGGTCATGCCTGCGGTGTTTCTTTGTGCATTGGCAATGATGTTGATGCCGGGGCTGGACTGGATTTTAATCAGCGGCCTTGATCTGCTTTTGCAGGCGTTGTGGTGGATTCTGAAGCATGCGGCCAGCCTGAGTATGCCAACGATAACGCCGGGTATTGCAGAATTGTTTTGCGCGGCCTTGCTTGTGCCGCTGGCACTGGCAGTGCCACTTCGGGGAGTCCGCCTGATGATGGTGCTGACGGCCGCACTCTGGCTGAGTGCGGCAGGAGGCCTGTTCGCGGCAAAGTCGGCGCCGGAAAATACCAGCGTACCCTACCCGCAAATGTGGATATGGGACGTAGGGCAGGGGTTGTCCGTGCTGGTCCGGCAGGCAGACCGGGTGTTGCTCTACGATACCGGTCCTGAGCTGGAAGGCGTTTATTCCGCCGCCGAATCCGTTCTGATTCCAAACCTGAAAGCACTTGGAATTCGCCGGATCAACACCCTGGTGATCAGCCATGCCGACAATGACCACTCCGGTGGTGTACCGTTGCTGCTGGAAAGCTTCGACATTGAAACCATTGTCAGCGGCGAGCCTGAACGCCTGACGACACGGCTGGGACCGCAACCCGGAGTGGTGGTGCGACCCTGTGCGGATGTTAATGGTCAACGCGCGCCAGCCTTTGTAGGCTGGCAATGGGACCGCAATGTTGAGGGCAACGACGCTTCCTGTGTACTCGTCTTTGCCTTCAATAACGGTCGGCAGGATGTGATTCTCAGCGGTGACATTACCGCTGAAGCCGAGCAGGTGTTCTTGCGGGAGAATCCGCAGGTCGTGACCGAAACGGATCGTTATCGCATTGTGCTGGCGCCCCACCATGGCAGCAAAACATCGTCTTCCGCTGACTGGGTCGGCCGGCTTGCGCCGGATCTGGTGTTGTTCAGCGCAGGTTACCGGCATCGATACGGGCACCCGCATCCGGAGATTGTAGAACGCTATCAAGCAGCCGGGAGTCGGTTCCTGAACACGGCAACCTCCGGGGCGATTCATCTTGCCTTCAAACCAGAGGGTGTTGACGTGACCGAGGCAAGGCAGGGTGCCCCGTTCTGGATTGATCGGCACAACATCACACAATAGTGTTCAAATTCCGCAAACTTGCGGGTGTGGCGACAACCGGCAGCTATGCTAAAGTATCGCGGCTTGCAAACAATCAGGGAGATCAAGCGTGTTCGAGCTTCTGAAAGCGGGTGGCATCCTTATGGTGCCGATTCTTGCCTGTTCCATTATTGCCCTTGCGATTATCTTAGAGCGGTTTTACACCCTCAGGCCCTCGAGGGTCACGCCACAGCACACCATCAACGAGCTATGGCGCTGGATCAAAAAGAAAGAGTTAAATGCGAGAAAACTGAAGGCCCTTCAGGGCTCCTCTCCGCTCGGCCGTATTCTGGCGGGCGGTCTGATAAACGCCAAACACGGCCGGGAAATCATGAAGGAGAGTATCGAGCACGAGGCCAGTCAGGTAATCCACGAGCTTGAGAAATTTCTGAACCCGCTTGGAACCGTTGCAACCATTGCCCCTTTGCTGGGGCTGTTGGGTACGGTCATTGGTATGATCAAAGTGTTCGCCGAGATTCAGCTTGCGGGTGTCGGCAATGCCGGCAATCTCGCCGGTGGCATTTCCGAAGCCCTGATCACTACCGCCTCCGGACTGAGCGTCGCGATTCCGGCGCTGATCTGTCATCGTTATTTTATCCGGCGCGTGGACGAACTGGTGGTGGGTATGGAACAGGAAGCCATCAAGCTGGTTGAAGTGGTCCACGGCGACCGCGAAATCGACGTGGAAGGAGCCTGAACACTGTGAAGTTCAAGCGCCAGAGAAGCCAGGAAGTCGGTGTCGATCTGACTCCGCTGATTGACGTTGTGTTTCTGCTGCTCATTTTCTTTATGGTTTCAACGACCTTCACCCGCGAAAACCATCTGAACATCGAATTGCCAGAGGCGAACGGTGAACGGTCTGAGCAGCAGGCCAAGCTGATCGACGTGGTGATAAACGCCGACGGCCAGTACCGCCTGAATGACCGGACGCTGGTGAATAATCGTCGTGAAACCCTCGTGCGGGCCGTGACGGAGCTGGCTGGTGGCGACACCACCCTGCCATTCGTCATTACCGCAGATGCGCGAACGCCCCACGAATTCGTGGTTCGCGCCATGGATGTTGCCGGGTCTCTGGGGTTTGCCGGACTGAGTATTACTACCGAACGACAGGGTGAGCCCCAGTGAGCAATGCCACTGAGACGGATCAGCCAAGCCAGCCGAATTCATCGGATTCGGGCTGGCAGATCTACAAGCGCCTGCTGACCTACGTTAAACCTTTCTGGGTTGCTTTCCTGCTGGCTGTGCTTGGCAACGTGATTTATGCCGCGGCATCGACAGGCATGGCAGCCGCGATGGAATACGTCATCACGGCACTGGAAAATCCCACGGAAAAGAACAGGCTGATGCTTACCGGTACGATCGTGGGCGTTTTTGCGATGCGGGGCCTGGGTACTTTCCTGAGTCAGTATTACATCAACTATGTGGGCCGGAATGTCATTAACGCCTTGCGAAAGCAGGTGTTTGATCGATTACTGTCGCTGCCTTCGCGTTATTTTGACGAGCACGCGGCAGGTCGCCTGGTGTCCAAGCTGACCTTTAACGTTGAGCAGGTAGCATCGGCGGCCAGCGATGCAATTACTATCATGCTGCGCGAGGGTCTGACGATTATCGGCCTGCTGAGTTTCATGATTTACACCAACTGGAAACTCACCCTGGTATTTCTGGCTGTCGGCCCGTTAATTGCGCTGGTGGTCAATTACGCCAGCCGTCGTTTTCGCAAGATCAGTCAGCGGATCCAGACGTCCATGGGCGACATCACCCATGTGGCATCGGAATCCATTACCGGGTACCGGGTTGTGCGCGCCTTCGGCGGCGAAGGGTATGAGCGTGACCGCTTTCGCCGGGTCAGCGAGAAAAACCTTGAGCAAAGCCTGAAGATGGCCACAACTCAGGCGATCAGTGTGCCGGTTGTTCAGGTTCTGGTGGCCATCGCGATTGCTGCTCTGGTGTGGACCATGCTTGCGCCGGAAATTCGCGGCGGTATGACCACGGGTGAGCTGGTCGCCTTCATCACGGCAGCGACAACCATGGCCAAGCCCATCCGGCAGGTAACCTCGGTTCACGCCAAGATTCAGAAGGGTGTTGCGGCGTCCCATGACGTGTTCTCAACCATTGATGAAAAACCGGAAACTGACACCGGCACCTACGCCCCGGGACGGGTTGATGGCCAGATTGAGTTCGATCACCTGTCTTTCCGTTATCGGGCGCAGATGGACGACGTTCTGCAGGATATCTCGCTGACGATTCCGCCAGGGCAGAGTGTCGCCCTGGTAGGACGCTCCGGCAGCGGCAAATCAACCCTGGTCAGCCTGATGCCCCGCTTTTACGAATACACCGGCGGTGAAATCCGGCTGGACGGCCACTCGCTGAAGGACTATTCCCTGGAAGCCCTGCGGGCCCAGATTGCTCTGGTGACCCAGAACGTGGTGCTGTTCAACGATACCATCGCCGCAAATATTGCTTACGGCGTTCTGCGGGACTGCCCGGAAGAACAGGTTCGGGAAGCCGCCGCCAAAGCCCATGCTCTGGAATTTATTGATCGCATGCCGGACGGGCTTCAGACCATGATCGGTGACAACGGGGTCATGCTGTCAGGCGGCCAGCGCCAAAGGCTGGCGATTGCCAGGGCACTGCTGAAAGATGCGCCGGTGCTGATCCTGGATGAGGCAACCTCGGCCCTGGACACCGAATCGGAGCGCCACATTCAGGAAGCGCTGGAAACCGTTATGCAGGGCCGGACCACGCTGGTTATTGCGCACCGCCTTTCCACTATCGAAAAAGCAGACCGCATTCTGGTGATGGACGGCGGGCGAATTGTCGAATCCGGGCGTCACAGTGAGTTGCTGGCCCAAGGCGGCGCTTACGCGCAACTCCACCAGATGCAGTTCAGCGAGCAGGGATGACAACCTGGGTCGACCGACTCTGGTACGGCAGGGCGCGACCGCTCTGGCCGCTCTATCCGCTGGCCTGGTTGTATCGATTCATTGCCGAGCGACGCCGCAGGAAAGCCTGGAAGTCTATGGACTCCCCGATCCCGGTGCCGGTGATCGTGGTGGGAAATATCACCGCCGGTGGCACCGGCAAGTCGCCGCTGACTGCCATGCTGGCGCGACTGCTGAAGCAGGAAGGTTGGCGCCCGGTCATTCTCACCCGGGGATACGGCGGTAAATCCGACCACTATCCATTGCAGGTGTTGCCAGACACACTCGCCTCTGAAGCTGGTGATGAACCGGTGATGCTGTCTACTCAGGCCGGTTGCCCCGTTGTGGTTGATCCGGACCGGCGCCGCGGGGCACTCTGGGCGCTGGATCAGGGGCTGGGAACCATCATGCTCTGCGATGACGGCCTGCAGCATTACCGGCTTTCCCGGGACATCGAGCTTGCAGTATTCGATGGTCAACGGGGGCTTGGCAACGGCGCGCTGATCCCGGTAGGGCCGCTGAGGGAGCCTCCCGAGCGCTTGGAATCGGTCGATTTTGTGATTACCAATGGCGGCTGGCTCAGTGACGTGAAGCACGAGCAGCAATACACAATGGCGCTGGTACCGACCGGTATCAGGCATCTGGCCACCGGCCGGATGATGGCTCCGGATGAGATCAAAGGAAAACCCGTGATGGCGGTGGCCGGTATCGGCAATCCCGCGCGGTTTTTCGATACACTGAGAAGCCTGGGGGCGCAGGTGGCTGAACGGGCGCTTCCGGATCATCACCGGTTCAGGCGGGAAGATCTTGAGTGCGACGCCGGTCAATGGCTGGTGATGACGGCAAAAGATGCCGTCAAATGCCGTGAGCTGGCGCCCGAGAATGCCTGGGTGCTGGAGGTGGAAGCCCGCCTGCCGGACGCGTTCTCCGAGGCCTTTATATCGGCGGTCAATGCGGCCGGCGAGTCCCTGGCGGCACAATCCTTAACGGGCAGCACAAACCTTTAAAGAGAAGTAGCATGGACAAAAAACTGATGGCTTTGCTGGCGTGCCCCGTCTGCAAAGGGGATCTCAAGCTGAACGACAAACGCACCGAGCTGGTGTGTTATATGGATGCGATGGCCTTCCCGATCCGGGAGGGCATACCGGTGATGCTCAGCTCTGAGGCTCGGACACTGACCACCGACGAGCGGCTGGATAAACGCTAACGGGATTTTTTATGTCGTACATTGTGGTGATACCCGCGCGATATGCCTCAACCCGGCTGCCGGGAAAGCCGCTGGCGGATATTGGCGGCAAACCGATGGTTCAGCATGTGTATGAGCGAGCCTGCGAAAGCGGCGCGTCCCGCGTGGTGATTGCAACGGATGACAGTCGCATTGAAAGTGCCTGCCTTGGATTTGGCGCGGAAGTGGTCATGACGTCCGCTGATCACGCCAGTGGTACCGACCGGCTGGAAGAGGTTGCCCGCAAACTGCAGCTTGAACCCCGTGATCGTGTCGTCAATGTTCAGGGTGACGAACCGTTGATCCCGCCTCAGCTGATTGATCAGGTGGCCGACAATCTTGAAGTCTTCCCTGAAGCCGCCATCGCCACCCTGTGTGAGCCGATTACCGATACGACAACCCTGTTCAACCCCAACGTGGTCAAGGTTGTCTCTGATGCCCGGGGAATGGCTCACTATTTCAGCCGAGCTCCCATTCCCTGGGCGAGAGAGCATTGGGCTAGAGAGAATTGGGACAGAGAAAGCTGGGGTAGAGAATTGACGGCCAGTCCCGCCTCGGAAGAGGCGCTGCCGATGCCTGCCAGTGCCCGGTATTTCAGGCACATTGGCATCTATGGGTATCGGGTCAGCCTGTTGCGGGCATTCGTTAACTGGTCGCCAGCCCCTACCGAAGTCACCGAGTCGCTGGAGCAGCTTCGGGCGCTCTACAACGGCGCTCTGATTCATGTCGCAGAGGCGTCCGTCAGGCCAGCGGCCGGAGTAGATACCGAGCAGGATCTCGAGCGACTCAGAGCCATGGTAAACAAAGGTGGACTACTGCATGAGTGAGACGGTAAGTGTTCTGTTCGTCTGTCTTGGCAACATCTGCCGTTCCCCCAGTGCCGAGGGCGTGTTCCGGCAGGTAGTTGAAAAGGCCGGGCTGGGAGAGAAGGTAAGGATTGATTCCTGCGGAACGGGCGACTGGCACGTTGGCAAGGCGCCGGATGCCCGGGCCCGGGCCGCATCAGCAAAACGGGGCATTGATATCAGCGGGTTGAGGGCGCGCCAGTTTCAGGAGTCCGACCTGAGCGACTTTGATTACGTGCTGGTGATGGACCACCAGAATCTGGCGGACGTTGACCGCATTTGGGAGCGCGCGGGCGGCACACGCCCGGAACTCTTTCTGCACTACGGGCACTCCTCCCATGAAGAAGTACCTGACCCCTACTATGGCGGAGATCAGGGCTTCGAAACGGTTCTTGATCTTATTCATGAAGCCAGCCAGGGGCTTCTGGCACGGCTCCAGGAGACCCTGACTTGAGCGTTTCCCCGGCCGTTCGCGAGTGGGTCAGCCTGCGGGGCAAAAATAGCCTGGGTATTGCCGCGAAGGCCCGTTACTTTACCCAGGTGCGTTCCATAGACGAACTTCGCAGTGCGCTGGACTGGGCGGATGCCCATAAGCTTGAAACACTGATTCTTGGCGGTGGCAGCAACCTGGTGTTTGCCGGGGATTATCAAGGGCTGGTCGTGCAGATTGCTATAATCGGACGCCGCTGGCAGGAGATCGAAAACGATACCGCGACCCTGGAGCTCGGGGCCGGTGAGCCATGGCACGATTGTGTGATTTATGCGGCGAAGACCGGTTATCGCGGCATCGAAAATCTGGCTCTGATACCCGGCACGGTCGGCGCAGCGCCGGTTCAGAATATCGGCGCCTATGGCAGCGAACTGGCAGACACGCTGGTAGATCTGATGGCGCTGGATCGGGCGACCGGCGAAGAGGTCCAGCTGTGCAATGAACAATGCCGGTTCAGTTATCGGGACAGTCTGTTCAAGCATCAGCCAGGGCGTTACGTCATTACCCATGTGCGTTTAAGGTTGTCGCGGACCCGGGCCTTACAGTTGGATTACCGTGATCTGAAAGAGTACGTCAGCGATCAGGATACCCGCCAGCTGACCCCGTCAGATGTCGCGCAGGCGGTTATGGCCGTGCGCAGACGAAAGCTGCCGGATCCGGCCCAGCTTCCCAACGTCGGCAGTTTTTTCAAAAACCCGGTCCTGCCGATCGCCGAGTGGCACGCGTTGAAAGAGCGTCATCCAGAAGTGGCTGGTTACCCGGACGATACATTGGCCAAGGTAGCCGCAGCCTGGTTAATCGACCAGTGTGGCTGGAAAGGTTATCGCGATGACCGGGTTGGCGTTCACAACCGCCAGGCTCTGGTTCTGGTCAATCACTCGGACGGCAGCGGGCAGGATATTCTGAGCCTCGCCTCCCGAATCCGGGAGGATGTCCAGTCCAGGTTCGGCATCAGGCTTGAAATGGAGCCCGGCGTCGTCGGCGACGTTTCCGCCGGGCCTGAAAGCGGCTGTTAAAGCCCGCTTCTGGGTGACTGGTTAATCAGGAAGGGCAGGGCTTCGACCAGCGGTATGTCCTGCTTTTCCGCGTCACGGCGACCCTTGTATTCCAGTGTTTCAGCTTCCAGCCCACGGTCGGACACCACGAAGCGATGGGGAATACCGATCAGCTCGATGTCCGCAAACTTGACGCCCGGCCGCTCTTTCCGGTCATCCAGTAGCACGTCAAAGCCTGCCTGCTTAAGCTGCGTATAGAGGCGTTCACCTGCCTCCTGAACCGCCGGTGATTTATGGCCATTCAGCGTTACAATCGCAACTTCAAACGGCGCAATGGCTTCCGGCCAGATAATGCCCCTGTCATCGTGGTTCTGCTCAATCGAGGAGGCCACGATGCGGGATACCCCGATGCCGTAGCAGCCCATCTCCAGAATGGCGTTCTTGCCGTTCTCATCCAGAACGGTGGCATTCATGGCGCTGCTGTATTTGTTGCCGAGTTTGAAGATGTGGCCCACTTCGATGCCGCGGCGAATCTCGAGGGTGCCTTTTCCATCCGGGCTGAGGTCGCCTTCCACCACATCGCGAAGATCTTCAATGCGAGCCAGCGGCAAATCGCGCTCCCAGTTTACGCCCGTCAGGTGGAAACCTTCTTTGTTGGCACCACACACAAAGTCCGCCAGATGAGCCGCGCTACGGTCCACGATCACCGGAACTGGAAGATTGACCGGGCCGATCGATCCCGGCTTGCAGCCGATAGCCTGCTCAATTTCGTCGTCGGTGGCCATGGTCAGTGGTGTGGCTATGCCGGGAAGGTTTTCCGCCTTGATCTCATTCAGGCTGTGATCACCCCGCAGAATCAGGGCAACCAGCCCGCTCTTGCCGTCGTCATCCGCTTCCGCCCTTACCAGTAGGGTCTTTACCGTTGACGTTGCGTCGATACCCAGGAAACCGGTGATAGAATCGATGGTGCGCTGTTCCGGCGTTTCCACTTCCCCGAGCTCGGCAGAGGGCGCGGGCCGCTCACCCTGAGGCGGCAGCGCTACCGCTTTCTCGATATTCGCGGCGTAGTTGCTCTCGGTGCTGAAGACGATGGCGTCTTCGCCTGAAGATGCCAGAACGTGAAATTCGTGAGAGTCGCTGCCACCGATG